>OIEX01000622.1_pt1 | contig 11064 bp, 7 predicted proteins | sample 1581911 | NCBI WGS metagenome assembly OIEX01 (sample SAMN07977761, study PRJEB24534) | human gut metagenome | reverse complement strand
AAAGCACTTATATATGTACGGAGGGCTAACTTCGGAATTTAAGCCTTTGGAGAGCCATACAAAATCGTAGTAGCTTAATGCAAGGCGAGGTTCTATGAAGAAGGAAAATTCTCAATATGGATATGTTTGACCATATTTTGAGTAGCAGTAGAGATGGAGTTAAAGTTAAGATGCAATTATAAGGAAAGTAATGATGAATTAAAGCAAGTTGAAGAAAAAAATCAAAGTGCAGATGCTTTTTGTTTTAATTGTGAAAAAGGTTTTAGTGTAAATGATGGAGGATACTTCATAGTAGATGAACCATATTGCTCTTTAGAATGTGTTATAGAGGCAATAATAAAAGAAATAAATAGTGATCTAATGATTAAAAAGATGGATAGAGATAATATTGATCTAAAATATTTATATAATAGTTCAGCTAAGAAAAATTTACTTCACTTAAAAAATCATTATAATTTAGACTCTACTCAAAAGGAAAGAATAATAGAATTTACCAAAGAAAAGGGAGCAATATATTTAGTAGAATTTTTAGAAAAAGTTTTATATGATGATTAAATTTAAAATAATATATTGGTTTAAAGTAATGTTTTAAATTAGAGATAAGATAATATATGTATATAAAATATATGGATTAGAAAAGTGCGTAACTATTAGTTATGCATTTTTTTTTATTAATTTTAAATTTTAAGGTGAAAATTAAACTAACAGGATATTTAATTAATTTAAAATCGTTAAGCTTGTGTAAAGGAAGTGGTGGTATAATAATTGGAATGCTAAACAACGGATGAAGATTTTGAAAATGTAATTGAAATGATGAAAAGTTTAGAAAATGGTAGAGATATATAGAAATGTTTATATATAGAAATATTTATTTGTAACAAAGTATAAAAGAAAAAGATACTAAGTATATTAAAAAGCTACACATAAATGTGTAGCTTTTTCTTTTAGGAACATATAAAAATAAAATTACATATTATATAACTAAAGTATTTTTATAATAATTAATTATCAATTGATAATATAAATTATATATGTGCCTTGATTTTATATGTTTTATTTAAGTTTTAATATATTAATTGATAATATTAGGGGGATAAATATGGAGTCAAGATATTGTGAAGCTAATAAAGTAACAATTATATCTATATTATGGAATATAGTTTTAGCTATAATCAAAATATCAGCAGGTATAATAGGAAAGTCTAATGCTATGATAGCAGATGGTGCACATTCAGCATCAGATATTATAAGCTCTGTAGGAGTATTAATTGGAAATAAAATAGCAAGCATACCAAAGGATAAGGGACATAATTATGGACATGAAAAAGCTGAAACTTTAGTCTCTTTTTTATTAGCTATCCTACTAGTAATTTTATCTATAAAGATTGGGTATAATGGGGTTTATTCACTTTTTCATTTAAATGAAGTGCAAATTCCAACTGCCTTTCCTTTAGTTGTATCAGTTATATCTATTCTTATAAAGGAATATCAGTATAGAATTACTATTAAGGTAGCTAAGAAGACAAATTCACCAGCATTAAAGGCCGATGCATGGCATCATAGGTCAGATGCATTATCCTCAGTTGCAGCTTTTATAGGAATAGGTGGAGCTATTTTAGGGTTTAAATCACTAGATTCCATAGCATCAATAGTTGTTGCTCTTTTTATAGCAAAGGTAGGAATTGAAATTTTAATAGGTTCAGCAAATGAGCTTATGGATATTTCCATTGATGAGGAGAAGGAAAAGGAAATAAAAACTATAGTAGATGAAGTTGAAGGAATTAAGTCTTTAAGAGAGATTAGAACAAGAAAGTATGGGGCTATGGCTTATGTAGATTTAGTAATATGTGTTGATAAAGATATTTCAGTTTTTGATGGACATAGGATTGCTAGTGATTTAGAGAATCTAATATTAAAAAAAATGAAATTTATTAAAGGTGTTACTGTTCATGTTGAACCTTTAATATAACTTTAAGATTTATATTTATAAAGTAATTTTAATAAGGATAGATAAACTATCCTTATTTTTTATATTTATTTAATATGTGGTAACTAAAAAGTGCCTAATTGTTTAAACTAATACAAGTTGCTAAAATTAAATTAACTTAAGAGAGAATAATGTATTTTATAAAGAGATTTTAGGATGAATTTATATAAAAATTAATATTAAAAGTTTGGAGTGAGAAGAATGAATAAATATGAATATATTATAATAGGATTTGGAAAAGGTGGGAAAACACTTGCTGGTTACTTAGGAAAACTAGGTAAAAAGGTTGCTATAATAGAAAAATCAGATAAGATGTATGGTGGAACATGTATAAATGTTGGATGTATTCCTACAAAAACTTTAGTACATAAAGCAAAAGTGTCCTTATATAAAGGGTTAAATACCTTTGAAGAAAAAGCAAGAGAGTATAGAAAATCTATAGAAGAAAAAAATGCTTTAATAGAAGCTTTAAGATATAAAAATTATAATATGCTAAATAATAATGAAAATGTAGATGTATTTAACGGAACAGCTTCATTTATATCAAATACAGAAATACTTATTAATGGTGAAAAAGAAAATATAATTTTAGAGGGAGAAAAAATCTTTATAAATACAGGGGCTACTACTATAATTCCTAATATACAAGGAATAAAAAGTAGCAGTAAAATATATAACAGTACTACCATAATGGAATTAAAAGAATTACCAAAACATTTAGTTATAGTAGGTGGTGGATATATTGGATTAGAATTTGCATCAATTTATGCAAGTTTTGGCTCAAAAGTAACAGTAATAGAGGCTTTTGATAGAATTGCTGGTAGAGAAGATGAGGATATTTCTAAAAGTATAAAAGAGATTCTAGAGAAAAAAGGAATTGAATTCTTATTAGGATCAAAAGTTAAATCTTTTGAAGAAATACATGGAGAAGTTGAAGTTTCTTATGAAAATAGCTTAGGTAAGTTAAATAAAATTAAAGGAGATGCAGTTTTAATAGCTATAGGTAGAAAACCAAATACTGAAGAATTAAATTTAGAGGCTGCAGGTGTTAAAGTAACAGATAGAGGTGCTGTAGCAGTTAATAATAAATTAAAAACAAATGTCCCTAATATCTGGGCTATTGGAGATGTTAATGGTGGTCCTCAATTTACATATATATCTTTAGATGATTTTAGAATTATAAAAGACAATTTATTTGGAGAAGGAAAGAGAAGTACTGATGATAGAAAATTTATTCCATACTCAGTATTTATTGAACCAAACTTATCTAGAGTTGGATTAAGTGAAAAAGAAGCTTTAGAAAAAGGCTTTGAAATAAAAACTGCTAAATTAGATGTTAATATTATTCCAAGGGCAAAAGTTATTGGAGAAACTGAAGGAATGATGAAAGCTATAGTAGATGTAAAGACAAATAAGATATTAGGTTGCACACTTTTATGTGCAGAATCAGCTGAAATAATAAATATAGTTACCTTAGCCATGAAAGCTGATGAGGATTACACTTTCTTAAGAGATAATATATTTACTCATCCAACTATGAGTGAGGCTTTAAATGATTTATTCTCATTAATTTAGTTAAAAATTATAATTTTATATTGTGATATTAAAAAAGTGGATTCTTAAGGAATCCACTTTTAATTTTTTATAAGTTCATACTAACTTAAAGATGTTCTTCCAATAGAAGTATTATCAGATTTTCTATCTCTTAAAGCAAGAATTGGATTTTCTTTTGTTTCAAATCTATAATCTTCATTATTTTTTGAAATAAAATCAACTATGACCTTATGACTTGGAACATCTTCAACATTTTTATTAACTTTATTTTGGAATTCATGGAATGATGAATCAGGACCTAATTTACTTACATCAACATAATCATCTTTTATAGTTGTATTATTAACAGTATTATCTAATATATCTCTAACATAAGATATATTTTCTCCAAGTGTTAGAAGTTCTGGGAATTCACCATTTGGAATAACTTCTTGCCATTCTTTATTTTCATATTTTTTTAGAAGATCACAAGCTTTATGTAATTGAGCAACTTCCTGAACGAAGCATTGTTCCCATAGTCCTTTAATATATGGATCAACTTCAGAATTATAACAAGAATAATATAAATATGCTTCAGTGTATTTATGCATAAGTAGATTTTCAAGCCATGTACAGTTAGGATCTAAAAGGCTTCCATAGTGAGAAACATGTTGTTCTTCTATTAAACCTATTTCTTGATAAAGATTTCTTCCAATATCACTAGTATAGAAACCTGCTATATTCATGTAATAATTCATAGTTTGTTGTTCTGCCGCAGTTATTATTGATATATCTAGTTTAGTAATAAGGTCTGCTGTTTTAAAGTCAACAAAGTTTCTTATGTTATCATTAGGGCATCTATGATGAGCGATAGTTGGTCTACCTGGCATTATTTCTGTATAATGTCCAACTAGATTCTCTGCCTTTGTACCTTCTTCCATAAATAATAAATCTGAATATCTATATAAGTGGTCAAAATCCTCGAGTAATGCAAAATCTAAAGCTTTTTTTACATGTTCATTAGGTTCACGTTTTGCAAGTCTAGCAGTTAAATCTACAGCTAGTTGTTCATAGCTTATGGTAGTCTCTAAAATACTTTCATTAGCAGGTCTTAGTGAACTAATTAGCATTTGTTGTTGTTTATCTAATCTTCTAGCAAGGGCAAGTTCTCTTCTAAGTTCATTGTTATTACAATTTCTAGAGAATTGATGAGAAAACCAGTTTGCTTCAAATTCAGCTCCATTCATTAAAATTATTCTAGTTTTTGTATAAGGATCAACTTCGTTTTTATTATAAGGTTTTGCGTAAATATTTCTCCAGTCTGTAAAATAGTCTTGGATTTTTGAGCTTTTTTCTAAAAATGGATTCATAATAAATAAATCACTACCTTTCCAAATTTTAATATAATTTTAGTATTACAAATTCTATTTTTAGTATTCATTAATTATGAAAATAATCATTTATTTGTAATCATATGGTACAATTAACTTAATAAAAGACTATTTGGAAAGAAATATATATTATTAAGGGGGGACTTATTTGAGAATAATCGATATTATATTAAGCATAACTATATTGATTAGTAGTACAGTTAATACAATTATTGGCAAAGATAATAAACTAATGAACTATTCAGAAGATAAGTTAAATGAATTAGAAATATATAATTCTGCTAGTTTAGAAAAATTTATTTTAGAAAGAAATTTTGAAAGTTTATTAGATAAATCTAATAAAGAATTTAGCCATAATATTGAGCAAGACTTAATAGATAATAGTTCAAATGTGGAAGAAGATAATTCATATCCAGAGACTAATAGATTTAATAGAGAAAATAATTTAAAGGATTCTGTTATTAGAGATGGATATGGTGCTTACATTGAAGATGGTTACATAAAATTTGGAGAAAAAAATAAGAGCTTAAGAATTTTTACTAAAGGTAATTATGAAAATGATGGAGCTAAATTAGAGGTAGCTGTCAATGATTATGATGATACTAGAGAGCTTGAAAATACTTATGGTTATTTAGTTGGAGAACAACCAATTAGTCTAGGTGGTTTAGATAGTCGTTATTACTTTGAAACGGCAATAATAAAAGGGGTGATGGTTGAATATCCTAATATAGTTGTTTTAGATAAAAACTATCAATTAGATGATAAATCGGCACTTTCTTTTAAGAGTAAGGATGGACTAATCGAGTTTTCTTTAGTTAACCTTAAAAATTATAATGATGATGACAGTAAGTTTTTTTATAAAAAAGAAACTAGCTATGGAGAGGTATTAGAATCTATGTGTGGTGATGATTGGTTTTACTCATATACTAAAAAAAATGGTGAGATTATATATAGTTTAAAAGTTTTAGATGGAGATAGATTAAAAGGATTTTCTTATAAGTTTCCAGTTCAATATAAAGATGAATTTAAGCCTATTATAGAACGAAGTAGAAAAACCTTTGAAATGTTTAATGGTTTTCCAAAGAGTATAAATTAAAAATATATTTTAATAACAGTATAATTAAATATAAGTTTAATGTATTAAAAAGTTTAAGAAGATAGGGGTAATTTCATGTATTTATCTCTATCTTTAAATTTTTTATAATAAGGTTTAGGTAAAATAGTAATTAACTTTTTAGTTGAATTATTTTATAATATAGATTTAAAAGTAGAGTAGATAGTAGGTATAAGTAGTTTAGAATAATTTTATTGAAAATAAGGAGGGATATGCCTTTGAACTTAGATATTTTAATGAAGAACTTAGTAAGGCGAACTTCCAGTTTTACTAGAGAACAAGGTAAAAAGTTAATTAAGGAAGCATATGTGAAAGATGTTAGGGGCAAGAGCATAGATGGAATTTATCATATTTATGGGAGTGTATTAAATGATGATAAAAACTGGGATTATAATACACACATAAAAATAAATATGAAAAATAGTGATATTATGGGTACTAATTGTAGTTGTGAAACCTTTAAAGAGAATAGTAAACATATAAAAAATTATGTGTGTAAACACATTTCAGCAACTAATGATGTTTTTTATTCCTTAGCAAAGAAGAAGATGCAAAATAATAAGTTAAAAAGTAATAATAAAACTCAATTAGTTAAAGAGAAAAATGAGGAACATAAAGGGCAAGAAAAGAGATTTTTATCTTTAGATATAAATATTAAGCACATGGTAAAAGAGGGGATTACTTTATTTAACTGTGAGTTTAGAATTGGTGCAGGAAATTTAAATTTAATACTGGATTTAAAAGATTTCTTATATAAAAATAGTTTAAAAAAGCCTTTAAAATTTAATGATGGATTTACTTATAATCCATTAAAAGATGAGTTTTTAGAAGAAGATAAAAGAGTTCTTCAATTTGTAGCAAGCCATAAGGACATGATAAGTGGAAGATATTTAAGGATTAAACAAAATAATTTAAAGGATTTTCTAAAATTAGTTGATGAAAAGAAAAAAATAAATTTTAATTTTAACTCAATTAATTATGAGGTTAAGGTGAAAAAGGAAAATGTTCCAGTAGCCCTGACTTTAAAGGAAGGCAAAGAGGGATTTGTATTAAGTCACCATAAGAAATTTCCTGTTATTTTAAATAACTTAGGAGATGTTATGTTTTTTGATAGAAACTTATATCTTCCAAGGAAGAGACAGTTAGAATATTACAGTCCAATTCATAAGTTGTTTCTAAAAAATAATACAATCACATATAAGAAGAGCTTAGAGAGTCTAAGAAACCTATTAGAAGAACTGAAGAACATAAGCAAGAATATAGTTTTAGATGAAAATATTAGAGTTTTTAAAGAAAAGCTTATGAAAACAACCTTTAATTTATATAAAAATAAGGGGAAAATTTATTGTAATGTAAAGATTGATTATTGTGGATACATAATTGATTTAATAAGAGATGAAAAAGATAATAGCTTTTTAAGAGATTTAAAAAGTGAAAAGTATATAGAATTTCAACTTGAAAGATTTAAGTTCATAAAGAGAGAAGAAGATTTTTGCTTCATAGGAAATGAAGAGGAAATGTATGAGCTTTTATCTAAGGGGATTAAAAGGCTAAAAGAATTTGGAGAAGTTTTATTATCAGAAGAACTTAAGGAGTTTAAGGTTTTAGATTCATCCCTTATTTCATCAGAACTTATAGAACTTAGTAATTTCTATAAGCTTAAGTTTGATTTTGGAGATTTTGAGTTAAGAGAACTTAGAGAAAGTATAGAAGCTATGAAAAAGGGAGAACGCTTTTATAGAACTAAGAAGGTTTATTTAGATTTAGAAGACCATGGTATAGTAAACTTTTTAAATCTTTTAGAGGATTTAGGATTAGAAAATATAAAAGATAATGAAGTCTATATAGATAAGAGCAAGGTTTTATATATTCAAGAAAAATTAAAGGATAGAAATCTCTCTTTTATAAAAGGGGGAAATGTTCTTCAAGAAATAGTAGGAAAACTTCTAAATAAAGAATTTAAAAGAAAGCTTGTTCCAAAGGCTTTAAATGCAGAGCTTAGACCTTATCAAAAAGATGGTTTTAAATGGATTAATGAAATTACTGATTTAGGTTTTGGTGGAGTTTTAGCAGATGATATGGGACTTGGTAAAACCCTTCAAATAATAGCCTTTTTATTATCTCAGAAAAAAAGCAAAAGCATAGTTGTTGTTCCAACTTCTGTTATATATAACTGGATGGATGAGTTTGAAAAGTTTGCTCCAAGCATAAGGGTTGGATTAGTTCACGGTAGTAAATCTAAGAGGGATAAGGTTTTAAGGGATTTTAAAAGAGGACTTGGTATTAAGATAGAAGAGGAGAATTTAAAAGAAAAATCCTATGAAAAATATGATGTTTTATTAACTACCTATGGAACCTTAAAGAATGATGAAAAAGCTTATGAAAACTTAAGTTTTGATTATTGCATAATAGATGAGGCTCAGAACATAAAGAATCCAGCAGCGCAAGCAACTTTATCTGTTAAAAATATTAAATCAAGATGCAATATTGCCTTAACAGGAACTCCTATAGAGAATAATTTAATGGAGCTTTGGTCAATATTTGATTTTGTTATGCCTGGATATTTATTTACTAAAGATAGATTTAGAGAAAGATTTATTTTAGATGAAAGCAATTTAAGTGAATTAAAATCCTTAATAACTCCTTTTATTTTAAGAAGACTTAAGGAAGATGTTTTAAGTGAACTTCCAGAAAAACTTGAGAAAAAATACTTAGTAGAAATGAAAGGAAAACAAAAACAGTTATATAGTTTCTATGTAAAGGCAATAAAGAATCAATTAAATGAAAATAAAAGTTCTGAAAAGAGTGGAAGAGATAAAATTAATCTATTTGCCTATTTGACAAAATTAAGAGAAATTTGTTTAGATCCTTCACTAGTTGTACCAGATTATACTGGAGGAAGTAGTAAGCTTACTGTGGTAAAAGAAATTGTAAAAGATGCTAGTGAATCAGGAAAGAAGATTTTACTATTTTCTCAATTTACTTCAGTACTACAAAAAATAGAAGAGGACTTTAAAAAAGAGGATATTTCTTATTTATACTTAGATGGAGGAACTTCTGCTAAGGATAGAGTAGAGAGAGTTAAAAAATTTAATGAAGATAGTAATATTAAAGTGTTTTTAATATCCCTAAAGGCTGGGGGAGTTGGACTAAATTTAACCTCTGCCAGTGTGGTTATACATTTTGATCCTTGGTGGAATCCAGCCGTAGAAGACCAAGCTACAGATAGGGCACATAGATTTGGACAAGAAAATAAAGTTGAAGTTATAAAGTTAGTTGCAAAGGATACTATTGAGGAAAAAATAGTATTAATGCAGGAGGATAAAAGAGAACTTATTCAAAGTTTAATGGATGGAAAAACTATGGATGGTAAGGGATTAAAACGACTTACGGAAGAAGAAATTAGTAAATTATTTGAGTAAGGATTTAATAAAAGAAAAAAAGCTAAGATATTTAAGCATCTTAGCTTTTTTTCTAATCTTACCATTATCTGTAGTTGGTGGCAAACCAAGTTAGAGAGTTTAAAGAAATAAGACTAAAATTAATCTTATTTATACATAAAAATCATCCAAGTTATTTTTAAAGCAAAGAAGGTTGTTTACTCTAAAAATACAATATAAAAAACAGGCTAACAGAAAATCCGAAAAGTTTATAGTATAACCATACGTTCCTAAAGTATGTTATTAAAATTTAAATATACTATAATATACATTATAAACTACTATTTGCAATATATAAACTAATTTTTAAAATTTGGTTAAAATAAATATTTTTACTAAAGAAAAAGTGTTTATTTACATGTTAGTTTTGAAAGTTATTCAGTAATTCTGTTATAATTAAGCAGATGAATTTAGAACTAATATAAATAAGAATTTGACTTTAGGAAGGAATGTTTATAATTACTAATGAGAATAAACAAGCTTTTTAGCAATTTTGGGATATGCTCTAGAAAAGAAACTAATAAAATTATTAGAGAGGGAAGGGTTATTGTTAATGGCAAGCCATGTATTGAGGGGCAATGGGTTGAATTAAGTGATGAAATACTTTTAGATGGTAAACCCTTAGTTCCAAAGGAAAAGATTTATATAGCACTTAATAAGCCTGTAGGAGTTGTGTGTACTGCTGCAGAAGAAGTTAAGGATAATATAATAGATTATTTAGGGATAGATGATTATGTTTTTCCAATAGGAAGACTAGATAAGGACTCTCAAGGATTAATAATTTTAACTAATGATGGAGATTTAGCAAATGAAGTTTTAGCAGCAGAAAATAACCATGAAAAGGAATATATAGTAACCTTAGATCAACCTTTTTATGATGACTTTATTGAAAAGATGGAGCAGGGTGTTGAAATATTAGGACAAGTAACAAAACCTTGTAAACTAAAGAGAATAAATGAAAATACCTATTCAATAATATTAACTCAAGGGTTAAATAGACAAATAAGAAGAATGAGTAAGGTTTTTGGCTTTAATGTAGTTAAGTTAGAGAGAATTAGAATTCTTAATATAACTCTTGAAGACATAGAATATGGAAAGTGGAGATATATAAATAGGGAAGAAATTGAGATTTTAAAAAAACTTATAAAATAATTAAGAGAATAAAAAATTCATAAAGTTTAAATAAAACAATGAAAAGCTCAAGATAAACTAGAAAAGTATATTTATGCCTTTGGCAAGAACACCCTTGATTTCAATCATGGGATGAATTGCCACGACATATGCAAAAGCATAAACCGTCTAACACTTGCAAATAAGTTACATTTTCGTTTAAAATATTTGACATATGTTAAATTGAATAATAATTTAATTAAAGTGGTGGTAATAATGGTCAAGTCAAGCAAGGCAGAGGTTATGTGTATTGTATTCAATATCATATAGTATGGTGTGTTAAATACAGAAGAAAAGTATTGTTTAGTGATGTGGATAAATCTCTTAAAGAAATAATATTAAAAATAGCAAATGATAATAATTTTGAAATTTCTGAAATGGAAACTGATAAAGACCATATACACCTGTTAATAGAATGTTCTCCACAAC
>OIEX01000616.1_pt1 | contig 11169 bp, 10 predicted proteins | sample 1581911 | NCBI WGS metagenome assembly OIEX01 (sample SAMN07977761, study PRJEB24534) | human gut metagenome | reverse complement strand
TTTTTGCAATTTTTCTTCATCAAACCAACCGATTATGCAAGTTGATAGTCCAAGGCTTGTGGCTTCTGCTGTAAAGTAGGCAGCAGATATTCCTATGTCAATGGATTTGTAGTCTTGATTTTTTACGCTTGATCCAATTTTTGCAGACAAGTTGTAATTTTCTTCTGTTACAATGGCAAAGGCAGCTGCGTCTTTGGTAAAGGAGTTCATCTTGCCAAGTTGAAAATATTTTGAAAGGTTTTTTGCTTCGTCGCCATGAACAAGATAATAGTAATAAGGTTGTGCATTGCAAGCTGATGGTGCAAGCTTCATTGTTTCAAGGCAGGCCTCAATTTTTTCTATTTCAACTTCTCTTTCTGGGTCAAAATCTCTACATGACTCTCTTTTTTTCGCTAATTCTTTAAATTCATTAAAATCCATATTATCCCTCTAAAAATTCATCTAAGTTTCCATCAAAAAAGTAAAATTTGTCGTCTCGCATAAGTGCAGGCACGCCAACATTACCTTTTTCTACAATTTCGTCAAAGTCTTCGGAAAGGTCTCTTTCCTTTAAAAATCTCTTCAAGTTTGCCATTGACTCCGTTATGTCTACAATTTCGCAGTCCAAATTTTTCTCTTTTACTTCTGCAATTGCAGGTGGACAGTCTGGGCAAAGACTTGAAATAAATAGTGTAAGCATTTTATTTTCCTCCAAAAATTTTTCTAGGGCCTTATAAAAATCATAATCGGCACTATTATCTCTCTTTGCAATATTAAAATAAACTTGTCTCTCTCGCATTTTTTTATTGAAGTGACGGCTCTCTAGCATGGCAACTATGTTGTCATCATCAATGAAGTTACCCTGAAAGTCCATAACCCTTGCATTTTTTGAAAGTCCAAGAGAAGATAGACCCTTGTCATTTGTTATTACGAGGTCTCCACTTTTTGCGTGATTTGCAATATAAATATCGGCTGCTTCCTTGGATATGTCGACGCTAATTATTTCACCATATATTGAGGAGAAGTCTTGGCTATAATTTTTTACCATTAATAGTTTTGCACCATACTTTTGACATAGCTTTTCAGTTATTTCACGGACTGGTGAACCGTCTGCATCTAATAATATTTTCATATTTATATTTTACCCAAAGTAAATTTACTATATCAGCTAAGTAAAAAGTATTGAAAATTTAGGACTTTTTATATAGACTTAGTTTAGGAGGTTAATATGAAATATATTTACAGAATATTTGTATTCCTTACAGTTATACTCCTCCTTGGAGCACTGGGACTTACATTTATGTTCATGCCAAGGGGAAAAAAATTAGATGAAAATAAAAATTTTATAAATAAAGAAGAAGTAGCAGAACCTGAAAAAATTACAGTCTTTAATGACGATGAGGACATCGTAAATATTTTATTAGTTGGACTTGATTCAAGTGCCGTAACTTATGAAAAGGACGAAGACTCCAAAAGAGCCGACACTATTATGCTCTTATCCATTGATCCAAAATACGACAGAGTGAGACTTTTATCCATCCCAAGAGATACATACTATAAATTAAAGGGCTACGATAATTATAGGATGAATGCAGCTTATGCTCGCGGAGGAATTGATTTACAAGTTTCAAGTGTTGAGGATTTTATGGGAGTAAAGATCGATCATTATGTTACTGTCAATTATGATGCAGTTAAGGAACTTGTAGATGCAATTGGTGGAGTGGAAGTTTACACGCCAGAATATAAGTATACTGACCCTTCAACTATACCGCCACTTGAAATTAATTTTGAAGAAGGACTTCACTTATTAGATGGAGAAGACGCAGTTAAGTATCTTAGAATTAGAAAAATTTACAAGGATCAAGACCTTGACAGGATTAAGGCGCAACAAGATTTTATCATGAAAATTTTTGACAAGATGAAGTCACCTAAAATGCTTTTAAAACTTCCAAAACTTGTTTCTATTGCCAATAAACATGTTGAGACAGATATGAATTATGGTCAGCTTTCCTATCTTGCCTACTATGGTGTAACTCTTGACAAGGAAAATATTGGCATGAAAACTGTTGAAGGAACTACTAAAAAGGGATCGCCTTTATATTTTGTCAATAAAGATAGTGCAACTTATGAGGCCCATGAACTTAAAAGACTTAGAGATAATGAATCTGAAGCAAGTGGCGAGGACTTAAAATATACTGAAGAAGAATTAAAAAATATGACAGAAGAAGAAAGGGCAGCTCTCGAACAAAAAATTAGAGATAAAGAGCTTAGAGAGAAATTAAAAGAAGAAGCTGTTAAAGAAGAAAATTCTACTTCTTCTAATGAAAATGTAGTTAAAAATGAAAATTAAATAGTGAAAATTAAATTAAAAAGACCATCATTTTTTGTGATGGTCTTTCTTAATGTGATTCTTATTCAGCTAATAGCTTTATAATATTTTTTACAACTTCCTTTGACTTCTTCATTTGATCAAGGCTAACAAGTTCATATCTTCCATGATAATTGTAGCCACCTGTGAAGATATTTGGAGTTGGAAGACCCATAAAAGATAATTTTGAGCCATCTGTTCCACCTCTTACTGGACCAATTTTTGTCTCAACGCCGGATTTTTCAAAGGCTTTTTTTGCAAGCTCAATTATTTCCATGTGGTCTTTTAAAACTTCTCTCATATTGTAATATTGGTCTTTTATTTCAAGTTTTATGCGGTTGTTGTATTTTTTATTTAAGAAATCTGCAATCTCCTCAAATAATTTTTTCATGTCTTCAAACTTTTCCCTTGAGTGATTTCTTATGATGTAGGACATTTTTGTAAATTCAACAGAACCTTCCATGTTAAGAAGAAGGGAAAAACCCTCATAGCCTTCAGTGTATTCAGGCCTTTCATTTTCTGGAAGCATTGAATTAAATTCCATGGCAATTAGCTGAGAATTAACCATGGTGTCCTTGGCAGAACCAGGATGCACATTTTTTCCTTGGATTTCAATTTTTGCTGAAGCTGCGTTAAAGGTTTCGTATTCAAGCTCGCCAAGAGGTCCGCCGTCAACAGTAAAGGCAAAGTCTGCCCCAAATTTTTTCACATCAAACTTATCTGCTCCTCGTCCGATTTCTTCGTCTGGTGTAAATGCAATTTTTATATCACCATATTTTGCATCTTTGTCCTTTAAAAGTTCTTCCACAGCAGAAATAATAATTGCAATGCCTGCCTTGTCGTCGGCACCAAGAAGGGTAGTCCCGTCAGTTGTTATAATTGTTTCTCCTTTTAAATCTTTTAAAAAGGGAAAGTCAGAGACAGATGTTGTGAAGTCATCATTTAATTTTATGTCGCAGCCATTATAATTTTCAATGACCCTTGCCTTCACATCCTTGCCGCTCATGTCGGGAGCAGTGTCCATGTGGGCAATAAAGCCAACAGTATTTTTGGACTTTACATTTCCAGGAATTTTCCCATAGACATAACCATTTTCGTCAATTTCAGAATCAATACCAAGGGACTTTAATTCCTCCACTAAAAAATTTCCAAGCTTTAACTGTCTATCTGTTGATGGACAAGTTTTAGAAGCTTCGTCACTAGTTGTCTCAAAGGAAACATAATTTAAAAATCTATCTAAAATATTTGTCATAAAAAACCTCCAATGAATTTATTTTATCAAAAAAATTAAAAAAAATAAAAGCGACAAAAAAGTCGCCTTTAAAAAATTAATCAAATTTATAAATATTTATCCCAGTGTAGTCGTCTTTTTGTCTTTCCACAACGCCATCTATTATATTTATTGTAAGTTCGCAAGTTACACTTATTTTAGCAGTTTTTAAATGACCGCCAAAAACTTTTCCTTCGCTATCAGATGTTGAAATGTGAAGATGTGGATAGTATTCGCCATCTAGGGTTGTTATACTTCCAATTATAGATAAAATTTCAAATTCGCCCTTGAAATTTTTTTCCTTATAATCTCTTTTTGACAGGCTAAAAAGTCCAATAGTGAAGTCATCAGTTGCACCAATGCCATAAATGCTTGCAAGTTTAATATTTTCCTTTAAAGCAATTTCTTTTAATTTTTCTTGAACTTCTTCAGTTCTGTCAATTCTTGCTATAATTTTGTCCCCAAATCTTTTATAATCCATACTTCCTCCTATTTTTTTATGTTCATACCAATAAACATACCTAGTATCATGCCAAATACCATTCCTACTTCTATCCTATTATTAAAAAGAAGACCAAAGGAAGATCCAAGGCTCATTCCAATTGCCATTCCTTCAGCAATATAATTTTTATCTTCATCACTGTCGTCAATATTTTCTTTTTTTTCTAAATCTTCAAAAATTTCTTCATTATTATTTTTTCTATCCTTAATATCTTGCAACTTTCCCATAACAAAACAAAAGACAAGAGCAAATAAAGATATAGCTAAAAGAATTCGCAATATTTTAAAAATATCCATAAAATATTTTTACCAAAATTTTTAAATAATTAATCAAAATCATTATTTGAAATTCTTTTTTCTACAGAATATTCGTTGTCTAAAATTTCCACATCATAAGCTTCATTAAACATTGGCGAAGACAAAATATAGTCGCCAGTAGTAGGAGAAGTTGCCATGGCAATATTATATAAAGTGGAAATTCTTAGTAGTGCCTTGACATCAGGATCGTGAGGTTGAGCTTCAAGAGGATCCCAGAAAAAAATTAAAATATCAATTTTTGAATCAGAAATTTTTGCACCAAGCTGCAAATCTCCCCCTAAGGGACCAGAAACAAGTCTCTTGACATCAAGAGAAGTTTCACGAGAAATAAGAGCAGCAGTAGTCCCTGTTCCAATAAAATTGTGTCCCCTTAGCTTTTCTTCGTGCTTTTTAACCCAATCTAGTAATTCTTTTTTCTTGTGATCATGTGCCACAAGAGCAATGTTTTTCTTTTTCTTCACTTCAAATTTTTTTACTTGCATAATTACCTCAATTTTTAAAAAATCTTGACTAAGTGCTTTCTTTAATATATAATATCAAAGATTGTAATCCTTGCATAGTTTTTTAACTATGCCGTAGACCATGAGGAGGTGAAAGTATGAACAAATACGAAGCGGTGATTATGTTTTATCCTGAAGTGGAAGAAGAAAAAAGAAATGCTTCTTTCGACAGACTTAAAAAGGTAATCGAAAAAGACGGTAAAATTAATAACGTTGATGAATGGGGCATGAAAAAATTAGCTTACGAAATCGACTACAAAAAAGAAGCTTATTATATTTTCGTTGAATTCGAAACAAAACCAGAAGACATTGCTGAAATCAACAGAGTCGCAAAGATTATGGACCCAGTTATGAGACAAATGATTATAAAAGTTGAAGACTAAGGAGTTTTTATGAATTGTGTTAGTTTAATAGGAAGACTAGTAAGAGATCCAGAACTTCGTTATGCGCAAAATGGAACAGCTATGTGTAGCTTTTCGATTGCTGTAGACAGAAGAATGTCAAAGCAAAAGAGACAAGAAGCTCAGGCTAATAACCAACCAACAGCAGATTTTATTCGCTGCGTTGCCTTTGGTCAAACAGCTGAACTTATTGCAAATTATCATAGAAAAGGAAGTCAAATTGGAGTAGAAGGTAGAATCCAAACAGGAAGCTACGAAAAAGAAGGAAGAACTATTTATACAACAGATGTATATGTAAATAGTTTAACTTTCATAGGTTCAAGCCAAGGACAAAACCAAGGTGGCTTTAACCAAAACCAAGGCGGCTTTAATCAAAATAATTTCCAAAATCAAAACCAAGCTGGGTTTAACCAAGGCGGCTTTAACAATGACCAACCAGTAAATTCTGCTTACGGAAATGATTTTTCAAATAAAAATAACGACGATGAAGATGGATTTTTCCCTGTTGATAATGACGATATTCCATTTTAAGGAGGGTAAAAATGCAAAGAAGATTTGGCAGAAGGAAAAAAGTAGATCCTTTTGAAAAAGATAAAACTAAAAAAATTGACTATAAAGATGTTGATATGCTAAGAAATTATATTTCTGACCGTGGAAAAATTCTTCCAAGAAGAATCACTGGTTTAACTGCAAAACATCAAAGAGAAATGACAGTTGCTATTAAAAGAGCAAGACAAATTGCACTTATTCCATATAGCGCTGACTAATTAGACTTAAACTGCTGCTTTTACAGCAGTTTTTTTTTGCAAATTTTTAATAAGTTATTAAGATATAAATTTATTTTAACAATTATTACCGCCAACTAAATTATTGTATTTTTAAAAAAACTTATATAATTTTTTAAAAAAAATTTTTAAAAGAATTGTATTAAATAAAGACATTTTTTCGTGTTTTACAATAAAAAAACTGATAATTTCAATGTTTTTTTTAAAGTAGCCCTTTTAAATAAATGAGAGTAGGGTATAATAGAAAACACAATAAAAATTCACATATATAGTATAGTATTTTGAAAGAAGGTTAAAATGGAAAATTTAAAAAATATTATTGAAAGTAAAAAATTAAAATCATCTGACAAAAAACCTAGATATGCTACAAGAAAACTATCAGTTGGATTAGTATCATGTATGCTAGGTTATTTTGTTTTTATGTCACCTACAGTTGTAAATGCACAAGCTGTTGAAGGAGCAAGTGTTGCACCAACTTCTCAATCAGAGTCAGTGGATGAGCCTCAGAAGGCAGAAGTAAATGAAAACTCAGAAGCGGCAAGTGTTTCTGTCGACAAAGAAGTAGCAGAAAAAAACACAGAAGTAGAAGAAAGGAAAGAAGCTACAACCAATGTAGCAGTAGAAAATGAAGAAAATGCACTAGAAAAAAAGACAAAAGTAGTTGCAAATTCTGAAGAAATTACAAATAAAGAAGGAGCTCCCCTAGTAGTTGAAGACAAAAAAGATGCTACAGGAGATAAAAAAGCTGAAGAAGAGGATGCAGAAAAAGCTGCAAAAGCAGTTGAAGAAAAAGAAGAAACTGTAAGTGCAAAAGAAAATAAAGACGAAAAAGAAGTCGAAAATAAAGATGTAGCAACAGAAAATGCTGGAGATCTTGAAGTAGCAGCAGAAGAAAAAGAAGCTCTAGGAATTTCAGAAGAAATAGACCCTGAAGCACAAACTGCAGAAAAATCGAAAGATATTAGCAATGATATTATAAACCCTAGAGTTAGTATTCGTACTGAAAACACTACTACACCTGGAACCTTAGATGCAGGACTTGGTGAACAACTAACATGGGGCCTATCTTTTACAACACCAGAAGGAACTAAAGAAGGCGACACATTTACAGTAAAATTGTCTGATAACATGAGCTTAAAAGGTCTTGAACCAGATACAGATTATGCCCTACCAGTTAAATTTGGTGATAAAATAATTGCAACTGCTAAAAGAATAGACAGACAAACTATCCAATATACTTTTACAAAAGATATAGAAGAAATGAAATATGCCAGAGTTTACATTATAAACTCAGCTCAAGAAAACAAAGATGTTGTACAAAATTCTGGAGATCAAACTTTCAAAATTAACGTTGGCGAGAAAGCAAAAGCTGAGAAAGATATTAATGTTGATTTTGGTAAATTATACCATGCTGAAACTAGTGAAAATGTTAATGGTAGGAGTCAATTTACAGAATTTAACCCTGAGACTGGTGAGTTTACTCAAGTATTTTATTTAAATCCAGAATCAAAAGAAATTAATACATCCTCTACTAATGATCAAAATGGTAGAGAGTGGGGTAAAGTAGGCTTTTTACTTTCAAGTCCACATGATGCAGATAAGCCAAGAAGTGTTGATTATTTAAAAGATAATACAAAAATAGAAGTTAAAAAACTTCCTAAGGGTGCAAAATTACCAGATGCTATAATTGAAAATCCAGAAGGAGCTCAAAAAGCAACAAATGTTGAAGGTGGATTCCTAAACTTCAAAGGTGAACCTATGTTTACTATGAACTTTGGAGGTGGAAATAAAATTGATAGCCCTTATGTAGTTGTAGTTAAAGGTCATGCCAATAAAATTGATGGCAAATATACTAATCTATACTCTAATGGAACTTTATATGGTGATGGGGAAGCAAGTTTATTCTTAGATAACCTATATACTGTTCAAGAAAATAGTACGGATTCTGAAGGTGAAAAAGAAACTTTAGGATATTTTAAAGAACATCATATTTATATAACTAAAGAAAATGGAAAAGAAATAAGCAGATTTAAAATTCCAGGAGCAACTGTATCAGGTACAGCTGACGAATACTATTACACAGACAAAAATGAAATACCAGGATATCACTTTGTAAAAATTGGTGAAGGAGATAATGCCCCAAAAAATGATCCAGCTTATAATGAAAATGGAGAAATAAAACAAGGTCACTTTGAAGTAGGTAAAAGAAAAGAAGTAACTTATATTTACGAAAATGATATTAAAAAAGGCTCCTTCAAAGAAACTCACGTATATATAACTAAAGACTTTGATGGAAATGTAGTTGGTGAACCTATAACAGAACCAGGAAAATCATCAGAAGGAACAAAGGATAAACCTTACACATCAGCAAAAGTTGATAAAGTGGGATATGAATTAGTAAAAGTTACAGCAGATAAAGGTTCAGACGAAGTAAAAATCAGCGACGATAAAAAATCAGTAATACCTGGAAACTACGTTGAAGATAAAAACTTATCTGTAACATACGAATACGTAAAACAACCAGGAAGATTTGTAGAACACCACATCTATCAAACAGTAGATAAAGATGGAAAAGTAGTTACAACAGATGATAAAGTCGATGTGACAGAAAAAGATGGTAAAAAAATTGAAGGATTTAGCAATGAAAATGTAAGCACAGACAAAAAAGATAAAGAAGGCTATACATTACACAGTCAAACAGAAATTAAAATCCAAAACGATGATTCTGAAAAGACTTACACAAACTATGTTCCGGGTAAGGTATTAGAAAAAACTTATATCTACACTAAGACAAAAGAAGAAACTGTAACTCTCGAAGACCCTAAGGAAGATCCTAAAGAAGATCCTAAGGAAGATCCAAAGAAACCTAATGAACCAACTCCTCTTGTTCCTCTAACTCCAGCAGAACCTGTTGAACCTAATGAGTCAACTCCTCCTAGAAGGGACCACAAGATTCCAGAAACTCCTGTAGTAACTGAAGTTCCTCCTACTAAGGTTGTTGAAATTGAAAAAACTCCTGAAGAAAAATCTGAAGAATCTAAGGGAGTTGAAAATAAGGAAGAAAAGGTTGAAGTTAAAGAAATTGAAAAAGAAGAAGCCCCTGAACTTGTATCAAAGGAATTTGTAAAAGATAAGGGACTTGAAGCTCAAAAGAAATCTTACGAAGCAAAGGATGACAACAAGGCTCCAAAGACATCTGATGCAGGTATTCTTTCTTCAATTGGACTAAGCTCACTTGCTGCAAGTGGTCTTGCCTTCCTTGAACTAAGAAAGAGAAATAAAAAGAATAAATAATTCTAAATTTCTTTAAAATTAATAAATCAAAAAAGATCTCCAAATAAGGAGGTCTTTTTTGATTTGTAATTTTTTTAGCCCTCATATATAATTGCTTTAAATAATTACATAGTAAAAGATTTTAGCTTAATTTATTTAGGAGGATTTATGAAAAAGAAATTTTTTTGGGAGTTTCCATACTAGCTCTTGCTATACCAACTTTTGTTTTTCTAATTTGTAGCCATATAAAAATTCAAGAATTATGTAGGCTATTGATTTTATAAAAAAGGAAAAATTCATTTTATCACCAAATTTATTGTAACAAGTCTTTGTAAAATTAACGTAAAAAAGCCAGGCGAATGAAACGAACCTGGCTTTTAAAATTATTAAATTGTCTATAAAAATTCTAATGATTTTTTATTATCTAAAGAATAGATAAAGTATTGGCATTGTTATAACAATACTTAAAATAACTCTTTCAATCCAAATTATAATATAATCTGAGAATTTTAGAGGTATTTCTGTTCCCATCATTACAGGTATTGATGCTGAGAAAAATAGGATTTCTGAAACAGAAACTACTGCTACTAACATTTTTGCAATAAGACCTAGACCTGCATTTGCTACAACTGGTGCTGGTAAAAGCATTTCTGCAATACTCATGCCAAGGGCTTGTGCCACCATAAGTGGTTGTTCTACTCTAGTAATTAGTGTGAAGGGATAGAAGATGTAGCCGATTATGTGAAATATTGGTGTGTATTCTGCAAGCAATAGTCCAATCATACCTACACCAAGAAGTGATGGTGCAATATTAAGTGCCATTTTAAATCCATCAATAAAGTTATCTTTTATTACGCGGCCTAAAGATCCAGAGTGCTTGAAGCCATACATTCCTGCGTCTAGAGCATCAGAGAAAGTAACTTTTTTCTTTTCTTCAGGAACATATTCTTTTCCAGAATAATATTCTTGAGCTTTTTTATTTAATGGGAAAATTCTTGCTGTTATTGCTGTTACTATAAATGTTACAAAAAGTGTAATCCAGAAATAGGCTAGCCAATAGTCTAACAAGTCCAAAGTTTTTGCAACTATAATCATAAATGTTGCAGAAACTGTTGAGAAACCTGTTGCTATTATAGCTGCTTCCTTTTTAGTGTAAGTATCTTCTAAATAAACTCTATTTGTAATTAAAAGTGCTAATGAATAAGATCCTACAAAGGATGCAACGGCATCTACTGCTGATCTACCAGGAGTTTTAAATACAGGTCTCATCACTGGTTCCATAAATACTCCAATAAATTCCATAAGCCCAAAACCGGTCAAGAATGCCAAGAAAACTGAACCTATTGGCACAATTGTTGTAACAGATACCATGATTCCGTTCCAAATAAGTGGAAGCATATCTCCATCAAATATTCTTGCGGGACCCTTATTTGTCAAATACATAAATACAAAAACTAGAGAAACAAGTTTAATTGCAAAGAATACTGAATGTAATTTACTTTTTTGCCAAGATTTTGTTTTAATTGCATAAGCAATACCAGCAAGTACCATGAAAACGCCAAAGACCAATTTATAATTTGGAATTTTTTTTGTATCAATTTTATCAAGTAACTTAGCCTTTCGCATTTTCGAAATCATGTAATCAGAAGGAACACAAATATCGTAAGCAGTGCCTCCCTGCTTTACCTTCGTATACATAGCTTCATTCGAATCAGAGGTTTCATAAATTACATGATAGCCAGTTTGCTTTTCGAATTTTTTTATCAGCTTAGGG
>OIEX01000613.1_pt1 | contig 11260 bp, 7 predicted proteins | sample 1581911 | NCBI WGS metagenome assembly OIEX01 (sample SAMN07977761, study PRJEB24534) | human gut metagenome | reverse complement strand
GTTTGGTGTTTCGTATTCTACGTGAGATGTTGAAATTGTGATTCCTCTTTCTCTTTCTTCTGGTGCCTTGTCAATGTTTGCGTAGTCTACGAATTCTCCGCCGCCGTATCTCTTGTTCATTACAAGTGTGATTGCTGCTGTAAGTGTTGTCTTACCGTGGTCAACGTGACCAATTGTTCCAATGTTTACGTGTGGTTTATTTCTTTCAAATTTTGCTTTAGCCATTATTAATCCTCCTAATTATTAGTTTTTCTTTTTATCTCCAACTACTTCTTCTGCTATTGATGCAGGTACTTCTTCGTAGTGATCAAATATCATTGAGTGGGTTGCTCTTCCTTGTGTATTTGAACGAAGGCTAGTTGCGTAACCAAACATTTCTGCTAGTGGTACATAAGCTGTAACGATTTGAGCTCCAGCTACAAGTTCCATACCTTCCATTCTTCCACGTCTTGAGTTAATGTCTCCTATTACATCTCCCATGTATTCTTCTGGAGTTGTAACTTCAACCTTCATCATAGGTTCAAGAAGTACTGGATCTGCTTTTGCAAGAGCATCTCTTACTGCCATAGAACCGGCAATCTTAAATGCCATTTCAGAAGAGTCGACTTCGTGGTAAGATCCATCGTAAAGAGTTACTTTAACATCAAGTACTTCATATCCACCAATAATACCAGATTGAAGTGCTTCTTCAATACCTTGTTGAGTTGGTCCAATGAATTCCTTAGGAATAGCACCACCAACAATGGCATTTTCAAATACAAAGCCTGCGCCTGGTTCGTTAGGTTCGATTCTAATCTTAGCGTGACCATATTGTCCACGACCACCTGATTGACGAGCGTATTTAGCTTCGCCTTCAGCTGCCTTCTTAATACCTTCTCTATAAGAAACTTGAGGGTTACCGATGTTTGCCTCAACCTTAAATTCTCTTAAAAGTCTATCAACGATGATATCAAGGTGAAGTTCACCCATTCCTGCGATAATTGTTTGACCAGTTTCATCATCAGTATATGTTCTGAAAGTTGGATCTTCTTCAGCAAGTTTTGCTAAGGCAAGAGCCATCTTATCTTGAGAAGCCTTTGTCTTTGGTTCGATTGCTACAGAGATAACTGGTTCTGGGAATTCCATGTTTTCAAGAATAACTTGATTCTTTTCATCACAAAGAGTATCACCAGTAGTAGTGTCTTTAAGACCTACAGCTGCAGCAATTTCTCCTGCATGGATTTCTTCAATTTCTTCTCTCTTGTTAGCGTGCATTTGAAGAATTCTTCCGATTCTTTCTCTCTTGCCCTTAGTTGAGTTCATTACATAAGAACCAGCTTGTAGAACTCCAGAGTATACTCTAAAGTATGCAAGTTTACCAACATATGGGTCCGTAACAATTTTAAATGCAAGTGCTGAGAAAGGTTCATCGTCTGAAGAATGTCTTTGAACTTCATTGCCATCTAAATCAACACCTTCAATTGATGGTACATCAATAGGAGATGGAAGATAATCAATTATAGCATCAAGAAGAAGTTGAACTCCCTTATTCTTATAAGAAGAACCACAAGATACTGGAGTGATTTCTACAGCAAGTGTTCCCTTTCTTATAGCTTTTTTAAGAACTTCTTTGTCGATTTCTTCGCCTTCAAGATAAGCCATCATTAAATCTTCATCAAATTCAGAAGCTTTTTCAATTAATTTTTCTCTATATTCATTTGCAAGGTCTAGGTATTCATCAGGAACATCAGTAATTTCGATTTCCTTACCAAGTTCGTCCTTGTAAATTTCTGCTTTCATTTCAACAAGGTCAATCATTCCAATGAAAGTATCTTCTGCTCCCATTGGGATTTGAATTGGAATAGGGTTACCATGTAATTTCTTGTCAATTGTTTGAACTGATCTAAAGAAATCAGCACCAGTAACATCCATCTTGTTAATATGTGCAATTCTTGGAACATGATACTTATCTGCTTGTCTCCAAACAGTTTCAGATTGAGGTTCTACACCACTTTTTGCATCAAAAAGTGCAACAGCACCATCAAGTACTCTTAGAGATCTTTCAACTTCAACTGTGAAGTCAACGTGTCCCGGAGTATCGATAATGTTAAGTCTGTAACCCTTCCAGTGTGCAGTAGTAGCTGCAGAAGTAATTGTGATACCTCTTTCTTGTTCTTGTTCCATCCAGTCCATTTGTGCTGCACCTTCGTGAGTTTCACCGATTTTGTGAATCTTACCAGCGTAGAAAAGAATACGTTCAGTAGTAGTAGTCTTTCCAGCATCAATATGGGCCATAATACCAATATTTCTATATTTCTCTAATGGTATTTCGCGAGCCATAAATTCCTCCCCTTATTACCATCTATAGTGAGCAAAGGCCTTGTTAGCTTCTGCTGTTCTATGCATTTCATCTTTTCTCTTAACGCTTCCGCCTAGTCCGTTAGATGCATCAAGGATTTCTTTTGCAAGTCTTTCGTGCATTGTCTTTTCGCCTCTAGCTCTTGCATATCTAACTAACCATCTAAGTCCTAGTGTTTGGCGTCTTTCCGGTCTAACTTCCATTGGAACTTGGTAAGTAGCACCGCCTATTCTTCTTCCCTTTACTTCAAGTACAGGCATTACATTATTAAGTGCCTTGTAAAATACTTCAAGTGCGTCTTCTCCAGTTTGTTCTGCAATTGTTTCAAGTGCTCCATAAACAATTCTTTGAGCAGTACCTTTTTTACCGTCAAGCATAACATTGTTTATAAGCTTTGTGATAACTACATCGCTATACATTGGATCAGCCATAACTTCACGTTTTTGGATATGTCCTTTTCTTGGCATAACTTCCCTCCTTAACTATTTTTCAGTCGATTCATTGGTACTCAGGTTGAGCCCGTAAGCCAAAAATCTATAAATTCTTTTAAAAAATTCTATCAATTTTTAGGTTTTTTAGTACCATATTTAGATCTAGATTGCTTTCTATCAGTTACTCCAGCTGTATCAAGAGTACCTCTTACAATATGGTATCTAACACCTGGTAAATCCTTAACTCTTCCACCACGGATTAAAACAACACTGTGTTCTTGTAGGTTGTGTCCGATTCCTGGAATGTAAGCCATAACTTCGTATCCATTTGTCAAACGAACTCTGGCAACTTTTCTAAGAGCTGAATTCGGTTTTTTAGGTGTTACTGTTCTTACTGCAACACATACTCCTCTTTTTTGTGGAGAATTAACTTCAGTTTCAACTTTTTTAAGTGTGTCATAGTTTACATCAAGAGCTGGTGATTTAGATTTACTGTGAATTTTCTTTCTACCATTTCTTACTAATTGGTTAATTGTAGGCATTAATTGCACCTCCTGTTTTAATAATAGTATCAGACATTTCAAAGACTACCCAGTCTTAGGTAGTCTTTCCGTCTCAAATACTCATCAATTTTATCATTACAAAGCCATTAAGTCAACAAAAAATATGAGAAATTGGCGAATTCCTCATATTTTTTAAAATTATTTTTATTTTTTTGAAATTTTTTCTAAAATTTACATTAATCTACCAAGATAAAAATCAAATCTATTGATATTTATCATGTTATAGATTGTAAATCCTGTAAAAAATAATACATATAAAATTTGTAAGATTACAAAAGTTTTTCTATAAGAGTCCTTTTCTACAAAAATTTTTGAAAGTAGTTTTTTTGACAAATAGTAGCTAAGCCATAAGATAACTAGCATAAAGCATGACAAAACTATTAAAAATTCAATTTTTTTAAAGTAATTGATTTTATGACCATCTTCAAGAGTCATAAAGAATATTAGTTGATAAATTATAAGAATAGCTTGTACAATAATTGTAGTTATTTTATAAAGTCTTGGATCGTCTTTGTACTTATTTTTCATAATATCTTCTGTGTAAGTTCTGTAAACAAAATATGCTATAAGACCAAAAACTGCAAAATAGATATATAGCTTATCTTGTCTAAAAACTATGCCAATCCAAAAAGAAATCATGATAAAAGCATATATGTAATTTCCCACTACATCGCTACTTTCAGTTTCAATTCCCCTTTTTTCTTTATTTCTATCTATAACTGGATTTTTTAAACAAATTAGAATTGCTGGTATAAAAAATAAAATTAGTGATTCCATGATTCCTCTCCTGATATTTCTTGAAGATTTTCTCTTTCTACATAAAAATCAAAACGGTTGACATTTTTTATGTTGTAGGCACTTCCTAAAGCAAATATTAAAAGCAAGATAATCTCTGAAATAATAAAAGTCCTTCTCCAAATATCTTTTTCAAATAAAATACTTTTTAAAATTCTCATGTCTAAAATTATTTTAATGTAGCTTAGAAAAAAGATTGAAATTATTAAAATTTTTTGAAAGTCACTTTTATTGTATCTCAAAATAGTATCCCCATCTTTTAATTCTAAAAAGCTAAGGCTTGCTATTAATATAAGAGATATGGAAATAAATAAAATCCTCCACTTAGGCTCATTTTTATTTTCCAATAACTTCTTTCCCATTTTGCTCTCTGTGTAAAGTTTATAAATAACCCAAATTAAAAAATAAACAAACATGCCAACAATTATTATAAACGCATAATTCGCATAAATATCAGAGTAATATTGTAAGATTAAAAAATTTGCTATTAGGAAGGAGTATATTATGTCATTCTCTGAATCTTTTTCTTTTTTCTTATTTTCTCTTATGTATTTAAAAGTGACTAAGGCTGATATAAAAATTGCTACTAATAAATATATTGTTAAATCACTCATTAATTCACCTCAAAATCTTTTATTAATAAATAAAAACTTTTCCTTCTTATTTTATTATAGCACCCCCCCCATAAATGTTTAAATCAATTTCCTTTTATCTTCTTTGCATAAAAAAAGTAGGCTGATTAATCAACCTACTAAAAATTTATTTTTATATTTTTTTATTCTTCTTCTGCTACAGGTTCAAGTTCAACTTTTACATCGTCACTTGTTATTACTTCAGAATCTTCAAGGATATTGTAATCTTCCTTTAGGCTTTCGTCGATTCCAATTTGTACCTTGGAATTTATACGAGCTCCTGTACCTGCTGGTATAAGTTGTCCGATTATAATATTTTCCTTTAAGCCTTCAAGCATATCTTCCTTGCCCTTTATTGCTGCATCTGTAAGAACTCTTGTTGTTTCTTGGAAGGATGCTGCTGATAGGAAGGAATCTGTTGCAAGTGATGCCTTTGTAATTCCAAGAAGATTTACTTTTGCAATAGCAGGCTCTTTGCCTTCTTCTTTTGCTTTTTTGTTTGCTTCTTTGTAATCAACTACATTCACAAGTGAGCCTGGAAGTAGATCTGTGTCTCCTGCATCTTCGATTTTGCACTTTGATAGCATTTGTCTAACTATTATTTCAATGTGCTTGTCGTTAATGTCTACACCTTGAAGTCTGTAAACTCTTTGAACTTCCTTTACAATGTATTCTTGTACACCCTTTTCGCCTTTTACTCTTAGTAAATCTTGTGGATATACAGAACCTTGTGTAAGTTCGTCTCCTGCTTCAACTTCATCGCCTGCTTTAACTTTAAGTCTTGAGCCATAGACGATGTTGTAGGAGTCAACTGTTCCATCTTCTGCAGTTATAAGAACTTCTCTCTTCTTATTTGTTTCTTTAATGTCAACAAGACCGCCTCTTTCTGCAATTACTGCAAGTCCCTTTGGCTTTCTTGCTTCGAAAAGTTCTTCAACTCTTGGAAGACCTTGAGTGATATCTGCTGCTGCAGCTACACCACCAGTGTGGAAAGTTCTCATTGTAAGTTGTGTACCCGGTTCACCTATTGATTGAGCTGCAATTACACCAACTGCTTCTCCAATGCCAATGTGAGAACCTGTTGCAAGGTTTCTACCATAGCAGTGAGCACAAACTCCATGTTTAGCCTTACAGCCAAGAACTGATCTAACCTTAACTTCTTCTATACCAAGAGATTCAATTAAAACTGCATCATCGTCAGAGATTACTTCATTTGCCTTTACAATAACTTCTCCACTTTCTGGATTTATTATGTCTTCAAAAGAATATCTTCCTTCAATTCTATCAGCTAGGGATTCAATTAATTCCTTGCCATCTTTAAAGGCTCTAGCTACTAAATATTCATCAGTTTCACAATCTTCTTCAGAAACAATTACTTGTTGTGAAACATCTACAAGTCTTCTTGTCAAATATCCAGAGTCGGCAGTTCTAAGTGCTGTATCGGCAAGCCCCTTTCTGGAACCATGGGCTGACATATAGAATTCAAGTACAGAAAGACCTTCTCTAAAGTTTGAAGTAATTGGAACTTCTATTGTTCTACCTGAAGGTGATGCCATAAGTCCACGCATACCTGCAAGTTGTCTGATTTGGTTCTTTGAACCTCTGGCTCCTGAATCTGCCATGATGTAGATGTTATTTAAAGCATCAAAGCCATCCATTACATCGTCAGTCAAGTCATCAGTTGCCTTGTTCCAAATTTCAATTACCTTTTCATATCTTTCTTCATCAGATATAAGACCTCTTCTAAAGGCTTTTTCGTATTTAGCAACTTCCTTTTCTGCATTAGCTAAAAGTTCTGGCTTTGTGTCAGGAATCTCAACGTCACCCATTGAAATTGATACAGCTCCAATAGTTGAGTAGTGATAACCTGTAGCCTTGATGTTATCAAGTAGCTCTGCAGTTTTTATATTCCCATGTTTTTTGTAAGTTTTTTCAATTATTTTACCAAGAAGTTTTTTGTCTACAACTTGGTCAATTTCAAGAGAATATTTGTCTTCATCTCTATTTACAAAACCTAAGTCTTGTGGGATAAATTCATTTACAATAAATCTACCAACAGTTGATGGGACAATTCTACCTCTCTTGTCATTTTCATCAGCATATCTTCTAACAGATACATGAGATTGTAGGTGTAAGAATCCTGATTCATATGCGTGGAACATTTCATCAAAGTTTCTGTAAATTGATCCGTCGCCCTTTAATTTATCTTTTCTATCTAAAGTTAGATAATATGAACCAAGAACCATATCTTGAGTAGGAGTAGTAATTGGCTTACCATCCTTTAGTGCCAAGATATTATTTGTTGATAGCATTAGTAGTCTTGCTTCAGCTTGTGCTTCAGTTGATAGTGGCAAATGGACAGCCATTTGGTCACCATCGAAGTCGGCATTATAGGCTGTACAAGAAAGTGGATGAAGCTTAATTGCCTTGCCTTCTACTAAAACTGGTTCAAAGGCTTGAATACCAAGTCTGTGAAGTGTCGGTGCACGGTTAAGAAGAACTGGATGGTCCTTAATAACATCTTCAAGTACATCCCAAACTTCGTCTTTTCCTCTTTCAACCATTCTCTTTGCAGACTTAATGTTGTAAGTTAGTTCTCTCTTAACAAGTTCTCTCATTACGAAAGGTTTGAAAAGTTCAAGAGCCATGTTCTTTGGAAGACCGCATTGATAGAATTTTAAATCTGGTCCAACTACGATTACAGAACGGCCAGAATAGTCAACTCTCTTACCAAGTAAGTTTTGACGGAAACGACCTTGTTTACCCTTTAACATTTCTGATAGGGATTTAAGTGGTCTGTTTCCAGGACCAGTAACAGGTCTTCCACGTCTTCCGTTATCTATAAGAGCATCAACAGACTCTTGTAACATTCTCTTTTCATTTCTAACGATAATGTCTGGAGCGTTGATGTCCATTAACTTTTTAAGTCTGTTATTTCTATTTACAATTCTTCTATATAAATCATTTAAGTCACTTGTTGCAAATCTTCCACCATCAAGTTGTACCATTGGTCTTAAATCTGGTGGTATAACTGGGATTGCATCAAGTATCATCCATTCAGGCTTGTTATCTGATTGGATGAAGGCATCTATAACTTCAAGTCTTCTTGTTATTCTAATTTTCTTTTGTCCAGTTGCATCTTGAAGTTCTTCTGTAAGTTCATCATTTTCCTTTTGTAGGTCGACTTTTACAAGAAGATCTCTAATAGCTTCTGCACCCATCTTAGCAGTAAACTTGTCGCCATATTCTTTTTTGAACTCTCTATATTCAATTTCTGAAAGAAGTTGTTTTTCATAAAGAGTTGTTTCGCCTGGTTCAACATAAGTTACAACATAAGATGCAAAGTAAAGAACTTTTTCAAGAGCTCTAGGGCTCATGTCTAGCACAAGACCCATTCTTGAAGGTATACCCTTAAAGTACCAAATGTGTGATACTGGAGCAGCAAGTTCAATATGACCCATTCTTTCACGACGAACCTTAGCCTTTGTGACTTCAACGCCACATTTTTCGCAGACTACTCCCTTATATCTTACTCTTTTATATTTTCCACAGGAACATTCCCAATCCTTAGTAGGTCCAAATATTTTTTCACAAAATAGACCTTCCTTTTCAGGTTTTAATGTCCTGTAATTTATAGTTTCCGGTTTTTTTACTTCGCCATAAGACCATGATCTGATCTTTTCTGGTGAAGCAAGTCCAATTTTTATTGAATGGAATAATTCATGTTCGCTCAAGGAGCACTTCTCCTTTCCTATTAATTAAAATAACTAATTAATCTTCAGATTCATCGGATTCATCAAAATCGTCTTCTTCGCCATCTTCATTTTCGTAAATGTGGCTGTTTTCAAAAGACTCAACCTCATCATTTGAAATTGTTCTGATGCCAATATTTGCAGTTCCTGTTTGTTCAATAAGTTCCTTTATTTCGTCATCTGATTCATTATTTTTGTCGTCAATGTTGTCAATCTTCGTTAATTCATCTTCATCAACTTCAAGATCAACTTCATTTCCATTTTCATCAAGTACTTGAATTTCAAGAGCAAGTGCTTGTAATTCCTTTATTAAAACTTTAAAGGATTCAGGAACTCCTGGTTGTGGAATGTTTTCGCCCTTAACTATTGCTTCGTAAGTCTTAACACGACCAACAATATCGTCAGACTTAACTGTAAGCATTTCTTGAAGAGTATGGCTGGCACCATAAGCTTCAAGTGCCCAAACTTCCATTTCCCCAAATCTTTGTCCACCAAATTGTGCCTTACCTCCAAGAGGTTGTTGTGTAACAAGTGAGTAAGGTCCAGTAGAACGAGCGTGGATCTTTTCATCAACTAAATGGTGAAGTTTTAACATATACATGTAACCAACAGTTACAGGGTGGTCAAATTCTTCTCCAGTTCTACCATCTCTTAGTTGAATCTTTCCATCTCTAGAATATCCAGCTTCTTCAAGTGTATCGAAAATGTCATTTTCATTGGCACCATCAAATACTGGAGTGGCAACATGCCAGCCTAGTTTTTTAGCTGCAAGACCCAAGTGAACTTCAAGGACTTGTCCAAGGTTCATACGAGAAGGAACCCCTAATGGGTTAAGAACAATTTGAATAGGTGTGCCATCTGGCATATAAGGCATATCTTCCTTAGGCATTACCCTAGAAATAACCCCCTTATTGCCGTGACGACCACACATTTTATCTCCAACTTGAATTTTTCTCTTTGTAGCAACAAAAACTCTTACCATTTCATTTACGCCAGGTTGAAGTTCATCGCCAGCAGATCTATTAAAAGTCTTTACGTCTACAACTATACCTTGTTCACCATGAGGAAGTCTAAGGGAAGTATCTCTTACTTCTCTTGCCTTTTCGCCAAAGATTGAACGAAGAAGTCTTTCTTCTGCAGAAAGTTCAGTTTCTCCCTTTGGAGTTACCTTACCAACAAGAATGTCTCCTGGTTTAACTTCTGCACCAATTCTTATAATTCCTCTTTCGTCAAGATCCTTTAACATATCTTCGCCAACATTAGGAATATCTCTAGTTATTTCTTCAGGTCCAAGTTTTGTATCTCTTGCTTCAGATTCATATTCTTCAATGTGAAGTGAAGTTAATACATCGTTAATTACAAGTTCTTGACTTACAAGCATAGCATCTTCGTAGTTATATCCTTCCCAGTTCATAAAGGCTATTAGGATATTTTTACCAAGAGCCATTTCACCTTGGTCTGTACTTGGTCCATCGGCAATAATTTCTCCTGCTTCAACAGAGTCTCCAGCATTTACAATTGGTCTTTGGTTAATTGTAGTGCCTTGGTTTCCGCCCATGAATTTGTGTAATTTATATGAGTCAATGCCCTTGTCAAATTCTCTTTCAATTTCAATATGAACAGCATCAACTTTTTTTACAGTTCCCTTATTTTTAGAAACTATTACAACGCCTGAGTCCTTGGCTGCTCTATATTCAATACCAGTTCCAACAACAGGTGCTTCAGTCTTTAATAGAGGCACTGCTTGACGCTGCATGTTGGCACCCATCAAGGCACGGTTGGCGTCATCGTGCTCCAAGAAAGGAATCAAGGCCGTAGCAATGGAAACAACCTGCTTCGGCGAAACGTCCATGTATTCAATTTCTTCCATGCCCACCACGATGTTTTCATCTTCACGACGGGCATCGACCTTGTCTTCAATAATACGGGCCTTGTCGTCCAAGCGGGTGTTGGCCTGGGCGATGGTGTACTTGTCCTCCACATCAGCGGTCAAATACTCAATTTGGTCGGTCACCTGACCGGTGCCGGCAATAACCTTACGATAGGGCGTTTCAATAAAGCCGTATTCGTTGACGCGGCCATAGGTGGCCAAGGAGTTGATCAAGCCGATGTTCGGCCCTTCAGGCGTTTCAATCGGGCACATACGGCCATAATGGGAGTGGTGAACGTCACGGACTTCAAACCCGGCCCGTTCACGGGACAAGCCGCCCGGCCCCAGGGCAGACAGACGACGCTTGTGGGTCAGTTCAGCCAAGGGGTTGATCTGGTCCATAAACTGAGACAGCTGGGATGAGCCAAAGAACTCCTTGATGGAAGCCACCACCGGGCGGATGTTCAGCAAGGCCTGGGGGGTAACATTCGTCGGGTCCTGGGTCGTCATGCGTTCCCGCACATTGCGTTCCATCCGGGTCAAGCCGATCCGGAACTGATTTTGCAGCAATTCACCGACGGACCGAATGCGCCGGTTGCCCAAGTGGTCGATGTCGTCCACTTCATAGCCGGGCATCCCGGCCATCAAGGCCACCATATAGCAGTAGGTGGCGATTACATCTTCCTTGGTCAGGTTTTTGACGGTGGGATCCGTATCCAGCGCCAGTTTCTTATTAATTTTATACCGCCCAACTTTGGCCAAATCGTAGCGTTTATGGTCAAAGAAAAGGGAGTTGAGCAGGTTCCGCGCACTTTCCACCGTCGGCGGATCACCGGGGCGTAAGCGCTTATAAATTTCAATAAGGGCTTCCGCTTCATT
>OIEX01000606.1_pt1 | contig 11447 bp, 10 predicted proteins | sample 1581911 | NCBI WGS metagenome assembly OIEX01 (sample SAMN07977761, study PRJEB24534) | human gut metagenome | reverse complement strand
ATACCATAACGTCAGCGCCAGCGTACTGACGCCCATTGCAATCCCCAGCGCGGTCATCCAGCCCGCGATTTGATCGGTGGTCGCACCTGCGGCCAGGGCCGCTTGCCAGATAATGGCAGCCGAGCTGGCGTAACCGACCAGGACAGCCACAAAACCCGATAATACGGTGGGTAGTGGGATGGAGAATGCGCGCATAGTCACTCCGTGTGCGTTATAACGGTCAATCAATGTAGCACTGTGCGTTATAGCGTACAAGTGCTAAGCTGTAGCCTTGAGAAAGGAGAGTCAGGAAGGCGAAAAATGGAAAACTTAACCTACTATCTGGCCACAACGCTCCGCACGCTACGTCACCAGCGGGAATGGAGCCTGTCACGTTTGGCGGAGGAAACCGGCGTGTCAAAAGCCATGTTGGGGCAGATTGAGCGCAATGAATCCAGCCCAACGGTGGCGACATTGTGGAAAATTGCCACCGGACTGAACGTGCCATTCTCGACGTTTATTTCACCGCCAGAGTCAGACGGCGCGCCAACATTCGATCCCCAGCAGCAGGCGATGGTCGTCACGCCACTGTTTCCGTGGGACCCACAGCTGTGCTTCGATCATTTTTCGATACAGCTGGCACCTGGCGCACTCAGTGAATCGACTCCGCATGAAACCGGCGTTATAGAGCACGTGGTGGTGATAAATGGGCTGCTGGATATGTGTATTGAGGGGCAGTGGCGCACCATGAAATCCGGCGAGGGGGTGCGTTTTGCGGGAGACAGGGCGCATAGCTACCGTAACAGTAGCGAACAAACGGTTCACTTTCATTCCCTGATCCATTACCCGCGCGGTTAATCGGGAAAACTATTCCGAAAAGCCGCGCTTGTGACTACAATAGCCGCCATTTTTACCACTTGTGGATGGTAACAACTGTATGCGCCAGCAGCCTCATCACCTTGAATTGTTAAGCCCGGCCCGGGATACCGCCATTGCACGTGAAGCCATTTTGCACGGCGCTGACGCCGTTTACATTGGCGGACCGGGTTTTGGCGCGCGTCATAACGCCAGTAACAGCCTGAAAGATATCGCCGAACTGGTGCCGTTTGCGCATCGTTACGGGGCGAAAATCTTTGTGACGCTAAATACAATCTTGCATGATGATGAGCTGGAGCCCGCACAGCGATTAATTACCGATCTGTATCAGACCGGCGTTGACGCCCTGATTGTGCAGGATATGGGGATTCTGGAGCTGGATATTCCTCCCATTGAGCTGCACGCCAGCACCCAATGTGATATTCGCAGCGTCGAGAAGGCGAAGTTTCTTTCTGACGTCGGATTCACCCAAATTGTCCTCGCGCGTGAACTGAGCCTTGAGCAAATAAACGCCATTCATCAGTCTACGGATGCGACTATTGAATTTTTCATTCACGGTGCGCTGTGCGTCGCCTATTCAGGCCAGTGTTATATTTCACATGCGCAAACCGGACGTAGCGCTAACCGCGGTGACTGTTCTCAGGCTTGTCGCCTGCCGTATACCCTGAAAGACGATCAGGGGCGCGTGGTGTCCTATGAAAAACATCTGCTGTCGATGAAAGATAACGATCAGACCGCCAACCTCGGTGCGTTGATTGACGCAGGCGTGCGATCCTTCAAAATTGAAGGGCGCTATAAAGACATGAGCTATGTGAAGAATATTACCGCGCATTATCGTCAGATGCTGGACGCCATAATTGAAGAGCGCGGCGATCTTGCCCGTTCTTCAGCCGGGCGTACCGAACATTTCTTTACTCCATCCACGGAAAAGACCTTCCATCGCGGCAGCACCGATTATTTTGTGAATGCCCGTAAGGGGGATATCGGCGCATTCGACTCACCAAAGTTCATCGGTCTGCCGGTTGGCGAAGTCCTGAAGGTGGCAAAAGATCATCTCGATGTTGAGGTAACAGAACCGCTGGCCAACGGGGATGGCCTGAACGTGTTAATCAAGCGTGAGGTCGTCGGATTTCGCGCCAACACCGTTGAAAAAACGGGGCACAATCGTTATCGGGTGTGGCCGAATGAAATGCCCGCCGACCTGCACAAAGTGCGCGCCAACCATCCGCTGAACCGCAATCTCGATCATAACTGGCAGCAAGCGTTGACCAAAACCTCCAGCGAACGCCGCGTCGCGGTTGATATTGAGCTGGGCGGCTGGCAGGAACAGTTGATCCTGACGCTCACCAGTGAGGAGGGGGTGAGTATCACCCATACGCTGGACGGCCAGTTTGAGGAAGCGAACAATGCAGAAAAAGCGTTGAGCAACCTACAGGATGGCCTGGCAAAACTGGGACAAACGCTGTATTACGCCCGTAATATTCAGGTGAATCTGCCGGGAGCATTGTTCGTGCCTAACGGTCAACTGAATCAGCTGCGACGTGAAGCGGTCGACATGCTGGATGCCGCTCGTTTGCAAAACTATCAGCGCGGTCGCCGTAAACCGGTTGCCCAGCCGGCGCCGGTTTACCCGCAAACGCATCTGAGCTTTCTGGCTAACGTCTACAACCATAAAGCGCGAGAGTTTTATCACCGTTATGGCGTGCAGTTGATTGATGCCGCCTATGAGGCGCATGAAGAAAAGGGCGATGTGCCGGTGATGATCACCAAACATTGCCTGCGTTTTGCATTTAACCTGTGTCCGAAACAGGCGAAAGGAAATATCAAAAGCTGGAAAGCCACGCCGATGCAGTTGGTTAACGGCGATGAGGTCCTGACGCTGAAATTTGATTGCCGACCGTGCGAAATGCACGTGATCGGCAAGATGAAACATCACATTCTGAAGATGCCGTTGCCGGGCAGCGTGGTGGCTTCCGTCAGCCCTGAAGAACTGCTGAAAACGTTGCCAAAGCGTAAAAGCTAACGGTTAGCTCTGATGTGTATCGGGTTTGCGTGATTTTTGCCAGTAATGGTGTTCGCGAAGATCGGCGGCGGATTCTTCCGCCGTCATTCGTAGTTCATCGCTGTCGGCTGTGTGTCGTAATAAGTGATCGGCATCCTGCACCTGAAGATATTCATGTCCCTGATTAGTAGCGAGAAGCTGACCGGAAAAAAGCGCGCTGGCCAGCAATAACACCGTTAACCCTTTCTTAAACATCATGCACCCTCTGGTACGTTAGCTGCGGAATTGACGATAATTTCGCCAGGTGACTATTCAATATTTTAATCGGGTTAATGACAATCTCTGTTTTGTCATTTCGATGTTTTTTACATTTTTGTTTAGATAACGTTGGGATTTGTCACAACCGGGCAGTGCAGCGCTGCCCGGTTGTTATCAGGGAGAGAATCAGGATTTAAACCCGGCGGCCGTCATCAGGAGACGAAAGAACATACCAACGGCGGCCAGGGCCAGCACGCTGCCGCCCCAGAGGATCACCAGCCACATCAGGCGTTTCCAGATTGTTTGTTGCATCAATGATACCCCTCACCATGTTGAACTTTGCCGCGGAAAACGTAGTAGCTCCAGAAGGTGTACACCAGGATTATCGGGATAATCAGCAGCGCGCCAACCAACATAAAGCCCTGACTCTGCGCCGGAGCTGCCGCCTGCCACAGCGTAATGGACGGTGGAATGATGTGGGGCCAGATACTGATCCCCAGCCCGCTGAACCCGAGAAAAATCAGCCCCAGCGTCAATACAAAAGGCAGCGTATGGCTGTTTTGCTGACCCAGCGAGCGCCACAGCCAGAGGCTAATCAGCGCAACCAGGAGCGGAACCGGCATCAGGAACCACAGATTGGGCAGGCTAAACCAACGCTCGGCAATGGCGCTGTGCGCCAGCGGCGTCCACAGGCTGATAATGGCAATAACAACCAGCATCGCCAGCAGCAGTTTTCTTGCCACGCAGCGCATTTTATCCTGCAACGGATTTTCGCTTTTCATCACCAGCCATGTTGCCCCCAACAGGGCGTAGGCTACAACCAGGCCCACGCCGCAGAACAGGGTAAAGGGGGTCAGCCAGTCGAAAGGACCGCCGCTGTAGCTGCGTCCGGTGACGGAAAATCCATTGAGTACGGCACCGACCACAATACCCTGAGTGAATGTCGCGAGGATTGAACCGCCGAGAAAAGCTTTATCCCAGAATGGTCGATGCGCCGGCGTGGCTTTGAAGCGAAACTCAAACGCGACGCCGCGAAATATCAGGCCGATGAGCATCAGGGTCAACGGGATCGTCAGCGCATCGACAATCACCGCATAGGCCAGGGGAAAAGCGCCGAATAATCCGGCGCCACCCAACACCAGCCAGGTTTCATTACCGTCCCATACCGGGGCGACGCTGTTGACCATCACATCGCGGTCATCCGCATCCGAAATCGCAGGGAATAAAATACCGATCCCGAGATCAAAACCGTCCATCACGATATACATCAGCGTGGCGAACACGATAATTACAAACCAGATAACTGATAAATCGATACCCATTAGCGGTGTGCCTCCGGTTGAGAATCGAGAACGACAGCAGAAAGCGGCCGCGCCGGCGTGCCTGTTGGTGGAATGGTCGGCTCATCTTCCTGTGGTCCTTTGCGGATCAGGCGGATCATGTAGCTGTAACCCACGCCAAACACCGAGCTATACACCACAAAGAAAGACAGTAGGCTGATGCTCATATGTAAATCACCATGTGCGGAAACCGCATCCGCCGTACGTTGCAAACCGTAAACCACCCACGGCTGACGGCCAACTTCGGTGGTCACCCAGCCAGCAAGGATGGCAATCAGACCGGAGGGGCCCATCCACAATGCAAAACGCAGGAAAGGACGTGAGGTGTATAGCCGCTGCTTATAACGCAGCCACAGGGCAAACGCGCCCAGCAGGATCATCAGCATGCCTAACCCTGCCATAATGCGAAACGACCAGAACACGATGGTGGAATTGGGCCTGTCTTCCTTCGGAAATTCTTTTAACGCCGGGACCTGTTTATCCAGACTATGAGTCAGGATCAGGCTGCCCAGCGCCGGGATTTCCAGCCCATAGCGGGTGCGCTCCTGCTCCATATCCGGCCAGCCGAACAACAGCAGCGGGGTCGGTTCACCGGGCGGATTTTCCCAGTGTCCTTCAATCGCCGCAATTTTTGCAGGCTGGTGCTTCAGCGTATTCAACCCGTGCATATCGCCAATTAAGGCCTGCAGCGGAGCGACGATTAACGTCATCCACAGCGCCATTGAAAACATAGCGCGAATTGCTGGCGTGCTATTACCGCGCAATAAATGCCATGCGGCTGATGCCGCGACAAACAGCGCGCTGCTCAGGAAGGCGGCAACGGACATATGCAGCAAACGATAAGGGAATGACGGATTGAAAATCACGGCGAACCAGTCGACGGGAACGACTTGCCCGTTAACAATTTCATAGCCCTGTGGCGTTTGCATCCAGCTGTTGGAGGCGAGGATCCAGAAGGTAGAAATAATAGTACCCAGCGCAACCATACAGGTCGCGAAGAAGTGAAGTCCTGGGCCAACCCGGTTCCAGCCAAACAGCATTACCCCAAGGAAGCCTGCTTCGAGGAAGAAGGCGGTTAATACTTCATAGGTCAGCAGCGGCCCGGTGATGCTACCGGCGAACTCGGAAAAACCACTCCAGTTCGTGCCGAACTGATAAGCCATCACCAGCCCGGAAACCACGCCCATACCAAAGTTTACGGCGAATATTTTCGACCAGAAATGGTATAGCGAGCGCCAGGTCGGATTTTTCGTTTTTAACCATAACCCTTCGAGCACCGCCAGATAACTGGCGAGGCCAATGGTAATCGCCGGAAAGATGATGTGAAAGGATACCGTAAACGCGAACTGGATCCTCGCCAGGTGAAACGCGTCAAGACCGAACATGCTTAGCTCCGCAGGCAAAATTGATTTAGCGCAATTCTAAGGCTGCGAAGCAATGGAAGGCAGAAACAGAACAGTTCTTTTTAACCATAACAGTTGTCGTGCTGTTATAGGTTGGCCTGGCTGATATGAAATCTGGAACCTGGATTCCTGTTATTGAATCGCGTCCTCCCCACGCGAGTGATTTTACGCTATCACTAGCGAGGTAATGAAAAGGTAATCATAAATGTTTACTTTGTGCGTATAATAGACGACAGGGAGGCGCAGTGAAGCAAAGTGAGTTCAGACGCTGGCTTGAATCTCAGGGAGTGGCTGTTACAAACGGCTCAAATCATCTGAAGTTGAGGTATCAGGGAAGGCGTAGCGTTATGCCCAGGCATCCTGGTGATGAAATAAAAGAAGCCTTGCGAAAATCGATCCTGAAGCAGCTTGGCTTACAGTCATCATCAATATGAGGTTAATTATATGAGAGATTTTGAAAAAATCATGCGTTATCCCGTTAATCTAATCCCCGCCGTGGAAGGTGGATTCGTGGTTTCTTTCCCGGATATTCCTGAAGCATTAACTCAGGGCGAAACCCGTCATGGGGCTTTGCAGGCTGCGCAGTCTGCATTGGTGACCGCTTTTGAATTCTATTTCGACGATAACGAACCGATTCCTTTACCTTCGGCGGTTGGCGCTGAAGGTGACTATGTGGAAATCCCCCTGAGCATTGCGTCGAAGGTTCTTTTGTTAAATGCCTTTCTTGAATCAAAAATCACCCAGCAGGAGCTGGCAAACAGAATCGGCAGGCCTAAGCAGGAAATTACCCGTTTGTTCGATTTAAAGCACGCGACAAAAATTGATGCTGTGCAAATAGCTGCACGCGCCTTAGGCAAGGAGCTGTCAGTAACAATGTTGTAAAACTGTTAACTATAACAGTTATAAAAAATGCCCTGATTATGTAAACTGATATATACAGTGCGTGTCACCGACACCGATCATCAGGACGAAAAATGAAAAAATACCAGCGACTGGCTGAGCAAATTCGCGATCAAATCGCGTCTGGCGTATGGCAGCCCGGCGATCGCTTGCCATCCTTGCGCGAGCAGGTGGTCAGCAGCGGCATGAGTTTTATGACCGTCGGACATGCATATCAGTTGCTGGAAAGTCAGGGCCGGATTATCGCCCGACCGCAGTCGGGTTACTATGTTGCCGCGCGCCCTGAACGTGAGCTGGCAGCGCCGCAGACGCAGGTGATGCGCGATGAAGCGGTGGATATCAACACCTATATTTTTGATATGCTGCAGGCCAGCCGGGATGCGTCAGTGATGCCATTTGCCTCTGCATTCCCTGACCCGCGTCTGTTTCCCCTCCAGCAGTTGAACCGCTCGCTGGCGCAGGTCAGTAAAACCGCGACCGCCATGAGCGTGATAGAAAACCTGCCGCCGGGAAATGATGAGCTGCGCCATGCCATTGCCCGCCGCTATGCTCAACAGGGGATGACCATTTCACCTGATGAGATTGTCATCACTACCGGTGCGCTGGATGCCCTCAACCTGAGCCTGCAGGCGGTTACCGAACCGGGTGACTGGGTGATTGTCGAAAATCCCTGTTTCTATGGGGCGTTGCAGGCCCTGGAGCGATTACGGCTGAAGGCGCTTTCGATTGCCACCGACGTGAAAGAGGGGATCGATCTTACCGCGCTGGAGCAAGCGTTGCAGGAGTATCCGGTAAAAGCCTGCTGGCTGATGACCAACAGCCAAAATCCGCTGGGTTTTACGCTCAGCCCAGAGAAAAAGGCGCACCTGGTCGCATTGCTGGAAAAATATCATGTAATGCTGATAGAAGATGATGTCTACAGCGAGCTGTACTTTGGTCGCGAAAAACCACTGCCTGCCAAAGCCTGGGATCGCGCCGACAGCGTTTTGCATTGTTCGTCTTTCTCGAAGTGCCTGGTGCCCGGATTTCGCGTGGGCTGGGTGGCGGCCGGGAAGCATGCTCGACGTATTCAGCGACTCCAGCTCATGAGCACGTTATCCACCAGTTCCCCCATGCAGCTTGCGCTTGTGGATTATCTGTCAACCCGGCGCTATGACGCGCATCTGCGCCGCTTACGCCGTCAACTGGCGGAACGCAAACAGCAGGCCTGGCAAACGTTGCTGCGTCATCTTCCGGCGGAAGTCAAAATTCACCATAACGACAGCGGCTATTTTCTGTGGCTGGAACTGCCTGAACCGCTTGATGCAGGCGTGCTCAGCACCCAGGCACTGGCGCACCATATCAGCATTGCACCGGGAAAAATGTTTTCGACCTCGGGGAGCTGGACTCGTTTCTTTCGCTTTAATACCGCATGGCACTGGGGAGAGCGTGAGGAACAGGCTGTGGAACAGCTGGGAAAATTAATTCGCGAGATGATGAAATAAAACGTAACGCGCTATTCAATATAAAAGAATAGCGCGTTCTTATTTTCGAAATAGAGAATACCTAACCCCGATGTTATTTATATCGGGTGCTACCATACAAAAAATCAATAGTTCTTACTATTGCCACCGTTGCACCTAACTCCTTGTCTATACTCCAGAAGATTAAAGCTCCCGATCAGCATCAGTAGCGTAATGAGCGTTAGCTCACAACCTGATTAAATTTCCTTGCGCCAGCAGGAACGCTTACAACACCCCGACTATTTTTAGGAAAGGACATATATTTACGGCAAGGCTGCCGCTCAATATTTTTTAGACAGGAGTAAGACGTTATGAGCAAGCAGTTTGCCCTCAGTAGCCTGTGCGCACTCAGTATGACGCTGATGACTGCACAGGCAGCCGAACCCCCGACATCCTTAGATAAACCGGAAGGCCGTCTGGATATTATTGCCTGGCCGGGCTACATCGAACGTGGACAGACCGATAAACAATATGATTGGGTCTCGCAGTTTGAAAAAGAGACCGGCTGCGCGGTCAATGTTAAAACAGCGGCCACTTCTGATGAAATGGTCAGCCTGATGGCAAAAGGCGGCTACGACCTGGTCACCGCTTCCGGTGATGCCTCCTTGCGTCTGATTATGGGAAAACGCGTTCAGCCGATTAATACCGCGCTGATCCCTAACTGGAAAAGCATCGATCCGCGCGTGGTAAAAGGCGAGTGGTTTAACGTTGGCGGAAAAGTTTACGGCACACCGTACCAGTGGGGACCAAACCTGCTGATGTACAACACCAAAATCTTCCCAACGCCGCCGGATAGCTGGAACGTGGTATTTGTTGAGCAAAAACTTGGGGACGGAAAAAGCAATAAAGGGCGCGTTCAAGCCTACGATGGCCCGATCTATATTGCCGATGCTGCATTATTCGTTAAGGCGACTCAGCCGCAACTGGGCATTACCGATCCCTATCAGCTCACCGAACAACAGTATCAGGCGGTGATCAAAGTCCTGAGCGATCAACACGCGCTGATCCATCGCTATTGGCACGATACCACCGTGCAAATGAGCGACTTCAAAAACGAAGGTGTGGTGGCGTCCAGCGCCTGGCCTTATCAGGCGAACGCCCTGAAAGGAGAAGGGCAGCCTATTGCCACGGTCTTCCCAAAAGAAGGGGTTACCGGATGGGCTGATACCACCATGCTGCACAGCGAAGCCAAACACCCGGTGTGCGCTTACAAATGGATGAACTGGTCATTAACCCCGAAAGTTCAGGGCGACGTCGCAGCCTGGTTTGGTTCTCTGCCAGTCGTGCCTGAAGGTTGTAAAGCCAGCCCGCTGCTGGGTGAAAAGGGCTGTGAAACCAACGGCTATAGCTACTTTGACAAAATTGCCTTCTGGAAAACGCCGATCGCAGAAGGTGGCAAATTCGTTCCTTACAGTCGCTGGACGCAGGATTACATCGCCATTATGGGCGGTCGTTAATTCCGCTGGGGGTTTTATGACGTACGCAGTGGAGTTTCATAACGTCTCGCGTCTGTACGGGGATGTTCGTGCAGTTGATGGGGTGAGTATTGCGATTAACGACGGTGAGTTTTTCTCTATGCTGGGGCCATCCGGCTCCGGCAAGACCACTTGTCTGCGCCTTATTGCAGGGTTTGAGCAACTGTCAGGCGGCGCAATCACCATTTTTGGTAAGCAGGCCAGCGAATTGCCGCCCTGGGAACGGGACGTCAATACGGTATTTCAGGATTATGCGCTATTCCCGCATATGTCGATTCTCGACAATGTCGCCTACGGGCTGATGGTCAAAGGTATTGATAAAAAACAGCGTCACGCAAAAGCACGTGAAGCGCTGGATAAGGTTGCGCTCGGTTTTGTTTATGAACGCAAACCATCGCAACTCTCCGGTGGTCAGCGGCAACGCGTGGCGATTGCCCGCGCGCTGGTCAATGAACCGCGCGTCCTGCTGTTGGATGAACCGCTCGGGGCATTGGATCTTAAGCTGCGTGAGCAGATGCAGCTGGAACTGAAAAAGTTACAGCAATCCCTGGGTATCACCTTCATTTTTGTCACCCACGATCAGGGTGAAGCCCTGTCGATGTCCGATCGTGTGGCGGTGTTTAATAATGGTCGCATCGAACAGGTGGATTCTCCGCGTGAACTGTACATGCGTCCGCGCACACCGTTTGTGGCAAGTTTCGTCGGGACGTCAAATGTTTTTGATGAAACGATGTCAGCGAATGTTTGCGGGCTACAGGGTATGTTTTCCCTGCGTCCGGAACACATTCGCTTGAATGATAGCAGTGGCGAAGTCCAGGCCCGGGGGGTTATCCAGGCGGTGCAGTACCAGGGTGCCGCGACACGTTTTGAGCTGAAACTTGTCGGCGGTGAAAAATTGCTGGTTAGCCAGGCGAACCTGACGGGAGAAATGCTGCCGACAACGCTGTCGCCGGGTCAACAGGTGATGGCATCGTGGTCACGCGACGTGATGGTACCGCTGGTTGAGGAGAGGTGAATGGCTATGAATGTCTTACATTCGCCTCCACAGTCGACAAGTCTGAACCGGATCTCAGGGTTCTTCTGGCGTAATCCGGGTCTGGGGCTGTTTTTGCTGCTCCTCGGACCGCTGATGTGGTTTGGGATCGTCTACTTCGGCTCATTACTGACGCTGTTGTGGCAAGGTTTTTATACCTTCGATGATTTCACCATGTCGGTCACACCCGACCTGACGCTGGCGAATTTGCAGGCGCTGTTTAATCCCGCCAACTACGACATCATTTTGCGTACCCTGACGATGGCGGTGGCGGTCACCATTGCCAGCGCGATTCTGGCGTTTCCGATGGCGTGGTATATGGCGCGATATACCAGTGGCAAAATGAAAGCCTTTTTTTACATTGCTGTGATGTTGCCGATGTGGGCCAGCTACATTGTTAAAGCCTACGCATGGACGTTACTGTTGGCTAAAGACGGGGTGGCGCAGTGGTTTTTAACCCATCTGGGGCTGGAGCCGCTGCTGCTTTCGTTCCTGACGCTGCCTGCGGTAGGCGGCAATACGTTGTCGACTTCAGGGTTAGGGCGTTTTCTGGTGTTCGTCTACATCTGGCTGCCGTTTATGATCCTGCCGGTACAGGCCGCGCTGGAGAGACTTCCGCCTTCGCTCTTACAGGCCTCCGCTGATTTGGGCGCTCGTCCGCATCAGACTTTCCGCTATG
>OIEX01000605.1_pt1 | contig 11451 bp, 9 predicted proteins | sample 1581911 | NCBI WGS metagenome assembly OIEX01 (sample SAMN07977761, study PRJEB24534) | human gut metagenome | reverse complement strand
CACCGTAAATACCAACATCTTCTCCCATGAGAAAAATCGTATCATCTTTTCGCATTTCTTCTGTCATCGCAAGATTGACAGCTTCACGTAATGCCATTTGTTTTGTTTCAGTCATTGTCTTTCTCCTCTTATGATTAAAAAGCTGCCTAATCTACCCAGACATCTTCAAATGCTACTGACAAATCTGGTTCAGGGCTATTTTGAGCAAATGCGTAAGCATCATCAATTTCTTTAACCACTTGTGCATCAATAGCATCCAATTCGTCATGGCTTGCCAAATGATTTTCAGTCAAATACGTACGGAATTTGACAAGTGGGTCTTTTTTCTTCCAGTCATCAACTTCCTCTTTACTACGGTATTTACCTGCGTCAGCTGTCGAATGCCCAAACCAACGGTAAGATTCTACCTCAACAATGGCTGGACCATTTCCAGAACGCACGTGGTCAACCGCTTTCCCCATTGTCTCATAAACCGCTAGGACATCATTGCCATCTTCGCAGTAAAAACCAGGAATGCCATAAGCTTCAGCACGTGTGTAGAGATGCGGTGTATTGGTCGCTCTCGTAATATCCATAGAGATACCATAGCGATTATTGATAATAAAGAAAATAACAGGTAATCCCCAAGTAGCTGCTAAGTTTACCGATTCATGAAAAGAACCCTCATTTGTCGCACCGTCACCAGAAAAGGCAACAACAATGTTGTCCGTTTTTTTATAGTCTTGTGTCAACGCTGCACCAACAGCAAGCGCATAACCACCGCCAACAATACCATTTGTACCATAATTGCCTTTTTCAAAATCTGCCAAATGCATGGAACCACCACGACCTTTTGACACACCAGTCACCTTGCCAGCGAGTTCAGCCATCATTTTGTTCAAATCCATGTCTTTAGCAATACATTGCCCATGCCCACGGTGATTTGAAAAAATAATATCATCATAAGTCAAATGTGCTATTGCTCCAACACTTGCCGCTTCTTCCCCAACTGAAAAGTGTGTCATGCCTTGGACAAAACCACGTCGGACTAACTTATTAATGCGCATATCAAACTCACGAATACGCTGCATTTTGAGATACATATCTATATATTGTTCTTGAGACAAATTCATCATATTGCCCTCCAAATATCTTTTTCTTAGTCCATTTATCATATGATATTATTTCCCAAATCACAAATTATTGAACCGAAAGTTTGAAAACGTTTTTAAAAAGTGGCGTAAAAAGAGAAATTTAGTATATCTTTAAAGATCAAACGTAATGATTTTTTCTTGACTGTTTAAATCGAATGATTTTCTTGTTTCGTTGTCTATGAGATACCTTAGATTAGTAAGCCTAACATCATGCATACGTTATAACTTTCAGCTCAATCAGGTTAATTCACATCCCTCCCCGATACCTCACAATCATCAAGGTTGGGAGTCACTATTATGTTCACCGGCAACGGGTCACTATAGAGGACTTTCACTCCATATATACACCATGCCCGTCGTACACTAAAAAAGCCTTGAAATTAATCAAAGCTTTTAATCATTATACCTCTTTTCCTAAAATTTCATTAATCTCTTGGCTATAAAGGATAGCTTTTCCACCATAAACCGCTTGGATACCATTATCTACATCTAAAATCGCTGTAGCTCCGGTTAATTTTAAACTTTCCTTATCAACTTTATGACTATCTGATAAAGACACCCGTAAACGTGTTGCACAAGCCGTGACATGTTCAATATTAGCTTCGCCACCAAGCGCCTCTATGATACTTATAGAAATTTCTGTCAAAGAAGAATTTTCTTTAGATGCCTGCCCAGAAGTCTCCTCACTCATAACCATTCCTGGAATAGCAACTTTAAATCTACTAATCAGGAAACGAAAGACTACATAGTAAATTCCTGCCCAAACTAATCCCACTGGTAACACTAAGAGCCAATTCGTTTTGTCATTTCCTTGTAGAACACCAAAAAGTAAGAAGTCGATGATACCTCCTGAAAAGGAGTTACCAATACGAATAGATAACAAATCAGCAACAAAGAAAGACAGACCATCTAAGAAAGCATGTACAACATAAAGCCATGGGGCTACAAATAAGAAAGAAAATTCAATAGGTTCTGTAATACCGGTTAAGAATGACGTTAAACCGCTACTAAAGTAAAAGGAGCCATTAGCTTTACGATTAGCTTTTGGAATTGAATGATACATCGCCAAACAAGCTGCTGGAAGACCAAACATCATAGTCGCAAAACGTCCCGCAAAGAAGCGTGTACCATAAGTAAAGAGACCGGTATGATTCGGATCTGCCAACTGAGCAAAGAAAATATTTTGTGCACCTTGAATCGTCTTACCAGCAACCTCTTCAACACCGCCCAAAGAAGTATACCAAAACATAGGATAAATGGTATGGTGTAAACCAACAGCACCCGTTAATCTCAGAAAGAAACCATATAAGAAAGAACCAAAACTTCCCATTGTAGCAATAGCTTCTCCCAATGAAACGAGAAGATTTTGAACAGGTGGCCAAATAACATAGAAAATACTACCAATCACAATAGCAACTAAAGAAGAGACAATGGGAATAAAACGTGAACCACCAAAGAAACCTAGATAAGCTGGTAATTCAATCCGGCGATATTTATTATGAAGAATAGAGACTACATAACCAATAACTAGCGCACCTAAAACGCCTGTATCAATAGTAGCACCTTCTGCGGAAAAGAGTTGTAATAAACTACTGATAGTTGCTGTATAGACCAGATAAGCTACTCCACCTGATAAGCCTGCTGTCCCTTTATCAGAATCCGCAAGACCAACAGCCACGCCAATACTAAAAATTAAAGCAATGTTATTAAAAACAGCACCACCTGCTCCACTCATTACAGCAAATATAGTCTGCAACCATTCTTGACCTAAAAGTGGAAATTGAGCAATAGCATTAGGATTAGATAGAGCACCACCAATTCCTAACAATAAACCTGCTACAGGTAAAATAGAAATAGGCAACATAAACGCTTGACCTAAACGTGAAAATTTCTTAAACATAAAATCTCCCTTCAATTTAATCTATATTCGTTGCCTCAATAAATGGTTTTGCAATCACCAATGGTCGTGTGATAGCAGAGCCGACAACTACTGTATGAACACCTAGTTGTAAAACACGTCTAACCTTACTTGGTGTATTAATATTTCCTTCAGCAATCACTGGTGTCTCCAAAACTCCAACAGCTTTCCTAATAATTTCAAAATCATTAGATTCAATTGCTAAATCTTGACTTTGTTTAGTATAACCAACTAAGGTAGTTCCAATAAAATCAAAACCTAATTTATCTGCAACTATCATTTCATCCATGGTTGAACAGTCAGCCATTAATAATTGTTCTGGGTAAGACTGTCTAATTTGAATCACGAATTCTTCTAAAGTCTGACCATTAGGTCGACTAGATGTCGTTGCATCCAAAGCAATAATGTCAACCTTTGTCTCTACTAATGCATCAATTTCATCCATAGTCGGCGTAATAAAAACATCAGCATTCTCATAATTTTTTTTAATAATACCGATAATCGGTAAATCTACCGCTTCTTTAATCTCTGTAATATCACGAATTCCATTAGCTCTAATCCCAACAGCACCTGCTTGTGCAGCTGCCTTAGCAAAAAGCGGCATAACTCCTCCTTTTTCCGAATACATAGGCTCGCCTGGTAAAGCTTGGCAGGAAATAACTACTCCCCCCTTAAGTTGTTGTAAAAGGTACTCTTTTTTTGTCATAATTCCTCCTTATAAGAAATAATCGTTTTGTGGTAACGTTTTTGTTTTTCATCTTGATTAACTGCTAATTGGTAAGCAAATAAGCAGTCAATCAACAATAAAATAGGAAATTGTGGTGAAATACGATTCCCATAAGATAAGTTATCTCGTGAAGCCAATAAAACTAATTCATCCCAAGAATCATCTCTTTGAGTAACAATTTGGGTTGTCATTAAAACCGTCTTAGCCCCCCTTTCCTTAGCAGTCATCAGAGCATTTATCACAGATTTGGTTTTTCCTGACAGAGACGCTGCAATAACCAAACAATCTGGTCCCACTAACATACTAGACCATATCAGTTCATCATTATCTGTTACAATATCAAAATCAAAGCCCAACCTCATAAAACGTGTCTTCATCTCTTTCAAAGCTTGAGCCGAGCTCCCCTTACCATAAAGATATATACGGTTAGCTTCTTCAATCAAGCGTGTAATCCGTGTGAGTTGCTGTTCATCAATCACTGAATAGGTCTTTTCTAGCAATTGCTCATAGTCTGCCATAACCCTCTTAGTTACATTATTTTTTAAAGTGCTTGACTCTCCTTTTAAATGTAATTTAGATTCCTGATAAGAAAAAATAAATTCTCTGTAACCACTAAAACCACATTTTTTAGCAAAACGTGTCAAACTAGCTTTTGATACATGTAAACGTTGACAAATTGCGCCAGAACTCACATCTTTTTCTGAGGTATTAGTGATAAAAAAATGTGCAATTGTTTGTTCAGTATCTGTCATAGAATCCCAATATGATTCTATGAGAGGCTCTATTTTTTTTAATGTTTTATCCATAAGAAACACCTCCCACCATCAAGTATAGCGCTTACACTTTTTAATTTCAATAGTTTCAAAAATTCAGAAACTACTTTCTGTTTTTCTCTTTTTTTATGCTTTTTTCTAAAACTAGTTTTAAAAATTATGATAACCACTTGTATAGTTATTAAAATTAAACTAAAAAATAGTACCTAGATAGCTCCTTATCAAGTAAATAGTGAAATAAACAATTGCAACCACTTACTGATAGAATGTTTGAAAAAGATATTCCTTAAGCAAACGAATAGAAAAATTTCTTATGTAGTCAATAAAAAATTCTAAAAATATCAACGAAATATTTATTAAGGTTGACATAAAATATCTACACTATAAATGATAATGTTCCCTCCTACTTAGCTTGATAAATAAAAATATAAAAAAGAATAACCTAGTAAATGACCTGCACCCCAAAAGTTAGACAACAAATCTAACTTTTGGGGTGTTTTTCTATGAAATTAAGTTATGAAGATAAAATTGAAATCTATCGCTTACGACAATCTGGTTGGACATGGCCTAAAATCAGTCAAACATTTAATATTAGTAAGTATAACCTTCAATACATGGTCCGCCTCATTGATATACACGGATTGGAAAGTGTTTGTAAAAGGAAAAATAGGTATTATTCTCCTGAACTAAAGCAGGAAATGAAAAGGCAACACTTTCCTCCCTGTGGTTTGGGTATCTCCACTCGTAAGACAGGTTGTGGTTTGTACTTTCTCGCAAGTATCTGGCTTTTAATCCTACACCAATTCTTATTGAGATACAAGCCAACATCTGCTACGGTAATACCGTCTACACCAGCTGACCCTTTATTAGCACAGACTTTGGTGAAAGCAGTCATCATATTCTCTTTAGATAAGATCTGAGCTAACAGTTGCGACATGTGTATGATTCCTTTCTTGTTTCGTTACCTGCGGGACACCTTGTATTAAGATAGTTCGCTGCCTATACGGGACAGTTACTATACCTATCAGACCGACGTTGCAGGTACAGGCGAAGTGGAATGGCACTTCAGTTATATGGTTCACCCCTTCACTCCACTTCTATTACAGAAGTTTCAACGCTACTATGGGTTCGGCTGACTTCTCATTGTTCGTTGTTACTAGGAGTAGCTCCTCAATGAGACCTCACGGGATAAGTCATACATCTTTCCTCGATTACTCTCGTGATTTACGTCAACAGGTTACGACTACCTTTTGGGACTTTAGTGTTTGTAGCCACCTCATCCGCTGTTAACGCCTTGTATCACGTTTCTGTTCGTAGAACCTCGATTTCGCTATCCCTTCCTCTCCCCGCTACCTCACGATAGTCAGGCTTGGGAGTCGCTATTGGGTTCACCGGTAGCAGGTGCCCCAGAGGACTTGCACCTCAGATGTACGACATGCTCGTCGTACCAAAAAGGAGAACAGATTTCTCCGTTCTCCTTATCATTACAGGATTATTTACTATTCTAAAAACTCTTACCACTTACCAGCTTGTCTATGTAGTGAAAATCTTCCTGTAAAAATATGGAAAACGGTCTCATTTTTTCTTGTAAAGATAGAAAAAAAGTGATATACTACCCTTATAAATCACTATGTAGTTGTATCGGTATATCGCAAAATTTTAAGAAAATTGGTGGCTTATATGACACATGCAATCGACACACACGCTCATTTATGGACAGAAGAATACTTGGAAGCACTGGGAAAACTAGGTGCGACTGGCACAGCCATCGCTGCGGGTATTGGTGCGGGAACGACACAAGAAGAATTGGACAAACGCTTGGCCATGATGGATGCAGCTGGCGTGGATTTCCAAGTCTTGTCAGCCACTCCACAAGTGCCACAATTCGGCACAGCTGAAGAAGCCCTCGCTTTGGCACAAGACATCAACAATACCTACAAAGACATCATTAGCCGTTATCCAGACCGCTTCCGCGCCTCTGGCGTCGTCCCTCTTCCACACGTTGAAGCCGCTATTCAAGAAGGCAAACGCATTATCGAAGAACTGGGATTTTTAGGCATTGCCCTCAATACAACTCTGGACAATGGCATGTCTATTGGTCATCCTGATTTTGAACCATTTTTTGAAGCCATGAATGAGCTCGGTGCTATCATTTACATCCATCCAACTGGTTGCGGAGCCTTTAGCCCTATGCTCAATGATTACCAATTAGAATGGGTTGTTGGGGCGCCTGTTGAGGATATGTTGGCTACCTTGCAACTCCTCAAAAAAGATATTCCGCAAAAATACCCAAATCTCAAGTTCCATATTGCCCACTTGGGTGGTGGTATCTCTTTCCAAATGCAACGTATCATCGACAACTACACTGACTGGGGTTCCTTCCGTCATCATCCGCTGGAAACCTTGCAAAAGCACTTCTGGTTTGACACGGCAAATTTCCTAGAAGAATCTCTGCTCCACAGCAGCAAAATCCTAGGCAACAAACGACTCTTACTGGGTAGCGACTTCCCTTATTTCCAAAACGACAAATATACACGTGCCGTGACCTATGTGGAAAATGCTGCGCTGACAGACCAAGAAAAAGCAGCGATCTTTGTAGAAAACGCTAGCAATCTCTACAAAGATCGCTGGGAAAATGTCTTAAAAACCAAAAAGGATTAGCCATGAAAGTAGCCTACATTACAAAAGCTATGCCCAAGTCTCCGATTTGTATCGGGGACTTCTCTGTGCCCAAGCCAGAGCCTCATACCGTGCTCATCCAAGTCATAGCTGTCGCGGTGAACGCCGTAGACACCTTCATCAGAAATGGCATCTACACCACTCCTCTGCAAAATCCTGCCATTTTAGGCCGTGATGCTGTTGGACGCGTTGTCCAATGCGGAGCGGAGGTCAGTGACTTCCGCGAAGGAGACTTGGTGTGGCCTAATAGCATGGGCTACGATGGCCGCCAAGGCGTGGCCAGCCAATATGCCCTCGTCCCAGCAGACAGGCTTTATCCTGCTCCTAAAAATGTCCCTGCCCTCTCTCTAGTTGCCTCTGTACACGCTGCTGCTACCGCAGCCATTGTGCTGACGGATATCATGCAGCTGCAAGCTGGGCAAACCATTCTCATCCAAGGAGCAGCTGGACATGTCGGCAAAAAATTGGTAGAGCTGGCACATCAAAAGGGTGCCTCTGTCACCACCCTTTCCAGTCCTAAAGATTTTACTCTTTTAGAAAAACTTGGAAGCCAGCGCTGCTTGGATTATCACCAAGCAATCAACTTGGAAACTCTAGGAATGGCAGATGGATTTGACCATATCATCGACACTTCTGGTAAGCAATCTTTGGCGCAAAATGCTCATTTACTGACCAACAAGGGACAAATCACGCTGATTACAACTCCGCCAGATACGCTCCAAGATGTCAAAACATTTTATATGAAATCGCAGCGACTAGTTGGTTTTGTCATCAGCCGTGCCAGTCAAGAACAACTAAAAAAGGCCGCAGATATTCTCAACGACGCTTTTTCTAAGGAATTTTTACTGGAAGACGACTACAAAATCCTGCCGCTTGAAGCGATTGGACAAGCCTACCAAGAAGTGGAAGAAAAATCTGAAAAACGAAAAATTATTCTCACGATGGAAGATAATTAGACAAACGAAAGGACCTTTTCGAGATGAAAAGATCCTTTTTATTTTATAAGTATTGTTGAAGAGCTTGAGTTGGTGTTTGCCCATCGTTTTCAATGACTATTGCTTTGGATTCTTGACCTTTAGTAATGAGTTCACCGTCTAGGCTCAACTTATGAACTTGGCCACCATTGACATGGTAGCCGACAACATCATTGCCCTCAGTGACCAGATTTCCTTGGACGACGAGTTCCTTGATTTCTCCGCCTTTTAGGACACTAATGGCATCCGCATGGAGCGTCTTGATTTCGCCTTTGACCAGTGTTTGACCGACAGAACCTTTTGTGGTAACACCATTTTCAAGGACGATTTTGCCGACTGGCATGCTGAATTGCATACCAATAGAGCCGTCGCCCTCGGTGACAATATCATGGAAGATAGCTTCTGTGATGGTACCGTCGTATTGGTTGAAGCCGCGAGCGCCTAAGCCATAGGTTTCAACAGCTTTTTCAGCTTGGAAAAATCCAACGCTACCGAAGTTAACAAAGCCAATGCCGCTTGGTCCGTAGCTGACAACTTTCTCCTTGGTCACCCATTTATCCACCTTGCCCCAAACATCCAATACCATATCATTGGTACCGTAGGTTTCGACTAAACCATTAGAGACGATGCTTTTCACATAGGCACCGTAGACGATGAAAATACCACCTGTAATCAAGTTTGGCTGACCAGTTGGAATCATCCCATTTGAATAAACATCCCCTGTTGTCAATTCAGCAATTTCCACCAAACCAGATTCATCATTGAAACCTGAAAGAAAAATACCACTACCAAAAACGGGAGCTAATTTCCGACCGACAGAGATATTTTTTGCAGTGATCTGGATGTGGCTACCTTCTTCAGGATTGTAATTGTAAACAGTAAAAGCACCTTGGTAAACATTGACACCATATTTCATAGGGCGTTCAGAATAGCTGCGCGCATCTGCTGCAATGACATCGACATTTTCAGCAGCTACTTCCAAGGTTTTAGAAGGTGCCCGCATGAGTAATTGAACCATCCCAGTCACCAAAAGATTGTTCAATCGAATGGTTCCCAGATCTTCCTCAACCGCATCAATCCAAATCGCCCGATCCTTGGTGTTGGTTTGAATGGCCAAGCCAGAAATTTCATTGTCACCAGCTAGACTAATGCCACCACCGTTGATAAAACTGAGGAGGACATTGTCCCCGCTAGCGACCAATTTTTGCCCTTTTTGCAAATGAATGGAGCTAGGCATTCCAATAGAATTGGTCAATTCAATGCTGGTTTCCCCAGCCCGCAAGGCTTTTTCTAATTCTACTGCATTTGTGACTTTCATATTCGTTTCCTCCCTTGTAATAAAGAAAACACGGCCTAACAGAGTCATGTTTCAGTGCAATCATGTGGCAAGAGTTTCTTCAGATGTCCGATGATATGAGTGTGACACAACCAAGGTTGTTTTCATTTGATACTATTAGTATAGTCTTATTGAATAGCATTGTCAATGAAAATATTCACTAATTAGTGAATATTTAAAAAAAGAGGAATCTTCCTCTTTCCCTTCTAAATCTCACGCATCAGCACCCGCATAGGCCGTCCAAAGCGGTCAGTCGCTTCTGAAATTTGTTGGAAATCATGATGCTCATAGAGACCTTCCTGCTGGGTGACGATGTAGAGCTTGTCGCGTCCTTGCTTCTTAGCAATTTCCAAAATACAACTGGTTAATTGAAAAGAAAAACCCTTGCCACGGTGCTCTGGGACGATATACATGGTCGATAAAAATGAACCAAAATCTACATCGTCGACGATATCTCGCTCTGTCAGACCGACAAAACCGACCAGCTTGTTATTGTCATCTGCCATCACAACAACGACATCATTGGTATCCAAATCATGTTGACGAATCCGATTGGCCAAATGCTCACCCGCACGCCAGTCGACAGCCGCAATCTGATCCACCAGATATTCTGGATAGTCTGAATGCGGACGAATGTAATGTAAAGTTTCTGTTTCCACTTCTTCTTCCTCGCTTGAAATAAATTGATTAAAAAGATAAGGCGTTGCAAAACTAGAAATAATCACGGCAAAAGCGATTTGCCCGATAGATTGACCAATTTCCGCATCGCTAATCTGTAAATATTGGCTGACAAAGGGCGGAATGGACATGGAAAAAGCCGCAATAGAGCTCATGGACAGAGCCATGCGCCCTTGCTGTTTGTTCCAGACCTTGTCCAACCATGTCAACGGCAACACCATCAAGGCATAAAATAGGATAGCCAGAATAAAGCCAGATAAGCTAGATTTCAACGCAACCAATAAATTGATTTTGGCACCGAAGGTAACCGCTAAAAATGGAATCAAGAGCATATTGAGCGGACGAAAGAGTTTCCGCGAACCTGGATAGAGCATACCGATGACAATCCCCAGAATAAAGGGCAAGAGATTGGCAACCAAAGGTGCTAGCAAGTCAATTTGAGACTCACCGATGCTTAAAATCAGGAGCGGCAAGGCAGGCAACATCAACAGATTGATAACGGAAAAAGCACTCTCTTCCTTCTCCGTGATATTTTTTCCCAAAAGCACCAGATACATACCAGGATTGCAGCTCATGAGAACGGCACAAACCGTGACAACCGTCATCCCCAGCCAGCCTTCTACAGGAAAAATAGCCTTCCAGAGAAGCGTCACAGCCGCTGAAATGGCAACCTTGACCAACAAAACAGGTCCAATACTCTTCAAAACCGAAGGATACTTTTTCAAATCCGTCTGAATCCCGGATACCATCAAGAGCACTGCAATGATGAAAAAGGTCGCTTCTGACGTGAAAAGTCCACTAAATGGAGCTCCGATGGTCAACAAATCGGGATAAAACGTGTAGACCAAGGAAGTCAAAAACATAGGAATCAAGAAATTGCTTCCCTTGAAATGGCTGATTTTGCGTATAAAATTCATTCTTTCTCCTATTTCTCTATTCGTCCAGGTCAATGGCTAACATTTTCCGCAATAAGCTGCGCAGCTCTTCCAACTCGGTAGCGTCCAAGCGCCCCGTCAGTCGACTTTCTAATTGGTCTGACACTGTCTCAAACTCCACTTTTAGATTCTTTGCTTTCTCCGTTAGACGAATCAAATTTTGCCGCTTATCGCGCTCGCTTTGCGTCCGAACAATCCAATCATTTTTTTCCAAATTCACCAACAACCGGGCCACCGTCACACTGGACATCCGAAAATATTGCTCAATATCCTTTTGAATGACCGTTTGCCCCTCAAC
>OIEX01000603.1_pt1 | contig 11547 bp, 9 predicted proteins | sample 1581911 | NCBI WGS metagenome assembly OIEX01 (sample SAMN07977761, study PRJEB24534) | human gut metagenome | reverse complement strand
AACGACAAGCCGTTCGCCAGTGCGGTCAGCACATGTTCCTGGCCGACGACGTCAGCAAAGGTTTGTGGGCGCCATTTTCGGGCTAAGACCTGATAACTCATTGGCAGGCTCTGAAAGGCTGGAGGGTGGATTCACAGGGGGATAATGCTAACACAACCTCGCAGCGACAGCGAGGTTGTGTGTCTCGGTATTAATCTGCCGAGATAGGATAGCCCGAAATTAGTGGCCCGGGAATGGAACCAGGCTATAACAGGTCAGTCCCTGCTTTTCCAGACGCTGCTCGCCACCCAGATCAAACAGGTTAATGATAAATGCAGCATCGGTCACTTCGCCACCCAGACGGCGGATCAGTTTCACGGTCGCTTCAATCGTGCCGCCGGTTGCCAGCAGGTCGTCCACAACCAGAACTTTATCACCAGGTTTGATGGCATCTACGTGGATTTCCAGTTGATCGGTGCCGTATTCCAGCTCATAGCTCTCAGCAATAACTTCACGCGGAAGCTTACGGGGTTTACGTACCGGAACAAAACCAACGCCCAGACCCAACGCTACCGGCGCGCCAAACAGGAAGCCACGCGCTTCGGTACCAACCACTTTAGTGATACCCGCATTTTTGTAGCGTTCAACCAGCAATTCAATACTGAGGGCGTAGGCTTTCGGGTCTTCCAGTAAACTGGTGACATCACGAAAAAGAATGTCCGGTTTTGGGTAATCGTGGATGCTTTTGATGCTATTTTTGAGAAACTCAAGCTGCTGTGCAGTCGCGGTCATAAGTTTGTGCCTGATTAATACAGTATTACTTCACGGCGCACTATACACTTCATCCTCGACGTATCTTGAATGATTTTGTGTCTGTATAAGAGCCAAGGTTATATTTGCTTAACCTTTGACCACCTGCGCCTGTGCTCGAAAACGGTCGAATTTACTGGCTGTGAGAGACAATTGCAACAGCGTTTATTGCGCTTTACTGCTTTTGTTGTTTTTCATCAATCACCGGGATCCGCCACATAAAAATCAGTAAACAGGCGAGAATAACCAGCAGCAGGCCGCGTACCCACATCATATTGACCAGCCACAGTGAAATACTAAACGTTACCAGGATCAACAAAATAGCGCGCGGCTTTGCTCCCGGCGGCATCGCGCGGTGTTTTTGCCAGTGGCGCAGATACCCGCCGAACCACGAACGGTACAGCAACCAGTCGTGAAAACGCGGCGACGAGCGAGCAAAACACCAGGCGGCCAGCAAGATAAACGGCGTTGTCGGCAACAGAGGCAATACAACGCCCAGCGTTCCTAACACTACCGCTATCCAGCCTATGATGATTAGAATAATGCGTTGCATAATATGAATACTTAACACAGAGAATCGCTACTTTATCATAACAGTTCTCATTTTCATCGGAGTGTTGTCGTGAAAACCGTCATGCTGCTTCAGACGCTCGAAAACCAGCTTAACCGCTTACGGCAGCGTTGTGCCCCACTGGCACACCATGCCACGCTTAGCGCCCGCTTTGACAGGCATCTGTTTCACACCCGCAGCACGTTGCTACAGGCCTGTCTGGATGAAGCTGATGATAATCTCACTGCTCTACGTCGCGCAGTTGAACAGCAACAACTACCACAAATTACCTGGCTTACGGAACACCTTGCCTCACAGTTAGAGGCGATTTCACGTGAAACCGCCAGTTGGTCGCTCCGGGAGTGGGACAGCGCCTCTCCTGGCCTGGCGCGCTGGCAGCGTAAGCGAGTTCAACACCAGGAGTTTGAGCGCCGCCTGGTTGAAATGACGCGTGAACGTAAAGAACGCCTGGCACAGGTTACGGGCTTTGAAGAACAGCAAAAACTGCATCGCGAAGTAGAGGCATTCGAGGCACGACTGGCACGCTGTCGTCATGCACTGGCAAGAATAGATAATGTGCTGGCGCGTTTAACCCGCTAATCCCCGGAGAATTTATGTCATTAGAGAACGCCCCAGATGAAGTCAAACTGGCCGTCGATTTGATTGTCCTGCTTGAAGAGAATCAGATGGAGCCTGAAACAGTTCTGAAAGCACTGGAGATTGTGAAGCAGGATTACGAGAAGAAACTGCTCTCTTTATCTAAAAAAGAGCGGTAACTGAAAACCTGATGGCGTTGCACTTATCAGGCCTACGAATGAATCGAAGCTCGCAGGCCTGATGATTATTTCTGTTAACCTACCGAAGGCGTCGGATCGTCACCTTTAATGATGTCACGCTTAACCTCGGTCACGGTGTCACCTTTCGCGTTATGCAGGTGAACTTCGAGCTGGTTAAAGGCGATATCAATGTCATTTTCACGGCACAAACGATCGACCGCCCGGTTAAGTTCATCAACCGTGTGGCTACGATCGCGCAATTCACGCACGTATAAACGCAGCTCATGATCCAGCGTGCTGGCACCGAAGGCGGTAAAGAACACTGCAGGCTCCGGATCGTGCATCACTTTCGGGTGTTCTGTCGCCGCCTGCAACAGCACCTTCTTCACTTTGTCCAGATCCGAACCGTAGGCCACGCCGATGCGGATTACCAGACGCGTGGTGGTATCGGAAAGCGACCAGTTGATCAAACGCTCCGTCACAAAGGCTTTGTTCGGGATGATCACCTCTTTGCGATCGAAGTCAGTAATGGTGGTGGCACGGATACGGATCTTGCTGACCGTTCCGGAGAACGTACCGATGGTCACGGTATCGCCGATGCGTACCGGGCGTTCAAACAGAATAATCAGACCGGAAACAAAGTTACCGAAAATTTCCTGCAAGCCGAAACCAAGACCAACCGAGAGAGCAGCGGCCAGCCACTGTAGCTTATCCCACGAAACGCCGAGCGATCCGAAGACCGTCATCGCACCAATGGCGATGATGGCGTAATTCAGGATCGTGGTGATCGCATAAGAAGCCCCCTGGCGCATCTTCAGTCGCGAGAGCACCAGCACTTCCAGCAGGCCGGGTAAGTTGCGGATCAGCGCCCACGCGACCATTGACGCAATAATCGCAAACAACAGGCTGCCCATGGTGACGTCTTTCACCACTGTCGCACCCGCTTCGGTGCCGTTGTAATGCCAGAGCGTTATGCTGTCGAGATAGCTGAACACGGTGATCAAATCAGACCAAATGGCCCAGAACAGAACACCAAACAGGGCAACCATCACCAGCATGGTTATACGCAGCGTTTGCTGGTTAACCTGCTCCAGCGCAATAGTCGGTTCTTCCTGCGGCTCTGCGCCTTCGGCCCCTTCTTTCACCAGGTTTTGACGACGCGCTAACGCACGACGCCAGGCGATACGGCGAGCCGCTACGCTCAACCCTCGCAGTACCGTCTGGTACAGCAGATTCCAGAGGATAACCAGATAGACCGTTTCAATCCAGCGGCCCGCCAGGCGCAGCGTGGTGTAGAAATACCCTGTCGCCGTCAGCACCATTAATGCAATCGGAATAATAGACAGCACGGTAATGGTGACCAGACGCAGACCATGCGACTCTTTGTCACGCCAGCTTTCGCGGCACATTGGCCATACCAGGAAGGCGATCAGCAGCAGGTTGAGGAAAATGACCACCTGGCCAAGCACATCGTCCATCAAATTAAGCGGCGACAGCTCAGCAATGACCGACCAGAAGTTAAGCGGCAACAGCGCAAGGCTAATACGCACAATCTGGCGACGCCAGTGGCTGGTCTGCTTCGCTGGCATGCCAAAATGACGTATCGCCACGCCATCTTTTTCCAGCACCTTCCAGCACAGACCAAACACCAGCCAGAAGATGGTCATCTTCTTACTGAACGCCCACAGCAGGTCGCTAATATTCAGCTGCATAGTCAGCAGAATCAGACCCACCGCGAGGATAATCAGACACGCCGGCAAGGCTCTGATGAGATCGATCAGAATCGCTTTTGGCGTATTAAGCTGACTGTCATTGCGCAGGTTCCCCACCGCGGCGGCTAATGTTGCCTGATAATCCTTCAGCCACTTCAAACGCCAACGGATTAACCCAGCGATAAGCAGCAGCGGCAGCCCTGCCAGGAACGCAATAAACACGGCGGGCCAGGCTTTTTCCCAGTTCACCGTGATTTTCATCGACTTAAACTGGTCTTTTAGGGTTTGCGGGAAGGCTTTGATCCAGTCCCAGTCCATCGGACGGTTACTGTTAACCCAGAAGATTTGCTGCGTGAGGATCTCTTTCAGGTTTTTCGACACGCTCATTAACTGCTGCTGGTTGATTTGCAGATTAATCGCCATCATCAACTGGTTGCCCAGCTGCTTATTTAGCTGATCCAACAGTTCACGACGCATATCCACAACCTGCAGCAGGGCATCATGGACTTCAGGATTAACGTCGTTGCTGTGCCCTTCTTCCAGTTTGGCAACAAACGCATCATTCTGGAACAACGTATCGCGCTGCTGGTTAACTTCGAACTGCTCCAGACGCAAATCGGCGATCCGGTTGGTCATATCGGCAAGCTCATCCGCCGACGGCAGCGTTTGTTGTTGCTGATATAAAATGCGCGACAGCAGCAGACTGCCTTTCAGGACGGCGATCTGCTCTTTAATGTTGCGTTCGGATTGCAGCGCGCGGTCAAGCCAGTTTTTGACCTTGATATTTTGCTGCATCAGGCTGTTGCCGTTTTCAGTCGCGGCAATCAGGCGCTGGCTGAGCTGATGGTTAACATCAAGTTCCTGCTTCACTAACGGATTGGACTGAATACGCTCGGCTTCGTCCGGCGTTACCGCTTCCTGTGCCGTCTTTTCGGTTAACGTCAGTCGTTTGCTGTTCACCGCCTCTTGCAGGAGCTGGAGCTGGTGTTCAAGGCGGTTACTGTGCGCCGTCACATAATCGCGTTGTTTTTGCAGGGTATCCTGCAAAACGGTATTCCCTTCGAGGCTCTTACGCTGCTGGTCGATCTGCGCGTTCAGCAACGCTTGCTGCGCCTGCAGGAGCACCTGCTGGCTGGGGCGTAAAGCCGCCTCTCCCACAGTGGTGCCATCGAGTCGATTGCGGATTTGCTGCATCTGTTGCGATGCGGTGTACATCGCATTTTGTACACGCTCTGGCTGTGTCTGCAGCGATACCAGTTGGCTGTTGTAAGCGGCCAGATCGTTTTGCGAGCTTTGCAGGTCATCCAAGACCTGCGACACGCGCGACTCAAGCTGTCGTAAGGAGAGCGTACTCAGCGTTTTTCGCGTTTCATCGTCATTATCGACATCACTAAGCGAATTTAGCGCATCCGTAGCCTGACGCATTTTCTCCGGTGCCTGGGCAACTTTTTGCCGAAGCTGTACGGTTTCATCCTTCACACGATCGATTTTATCCAGCGTGGCAATGGTATCGATGAGATCCTGTTGAACCAGCTTATCCTGTGCGGAGAGATCTTTTTGTTTATTCAGCGTGTCTAACTGGCTCTGAATATCCGCTTTCGTCGGCAGTTCACTACTCTGTTGCGCCCGCGCAAATGCAGATGACTGGCAGGATAGCAAAAGAATGAAGAAAAGAATGGTAATAGCAATAAGATGCTGTGAACGTTTATAGAGCTGCAACATAGTCATGAGAATGAAGGTTTCTGAACCGGAAAAGTGACCGAAAATAGTCAAGCGGCAAGAATATCACGGCTGTGACCGGCAGAATAGCAGGAGGCAAAATGACCAGGAGAATTCCTGGTGCGGACCCAGAGAGTTAACAGGTTTCCGCTACGTTAACCCGCAAGGTTGGGCAGAGAAGACACATCTCAAGCAGCACGGCGACGTATTCCCGTGCCTCTTTTTTCAGATCAAAAGATTCAGGGGCAAATAACCAGTTCTCGATAATTCCGGTAACATAACTACGCAGCAGCACCGCCACGCGACGCGTGTTCAGATTTTCCGGCAGCATGTTGGCGTTCATGCAGTGCCGCAATGTTTGTTCGATACGGTCGTAATTTTCAATACACAGACTACGTTGAGCTAGCTGAACTGAGGCCATTTCCCCGACAAATTCGCATTTGTGGAATATAATTTCCAACAATAAACGTCGGCGTTCTTCTGTCACGGTAGCTTCAAGAACGTAAATTAAAATTTCTCTTAATACTGATAGTGGATCGTCGGGGAATTTTGCCTGATACTCAGTCTCTAACTCATCAATGTTAGGTTTTGCTAGCTCCCAGATTTCACTGAATAAATCCGATTTGTTTTTGAAATGCCAATAGATCGCGCCGCGCGTGACACCAGCGGCTGCTGCGATCTCCGCAAGCGAGGTGGATGATACCCCTTGTTGCGAAAACAAACGCAGAGCGACATCGAGAATGTGCTGTCGAGTTTCCTGTGCTTGTTGTTTGGTTTTTCGTGCCATAGGTCAGTGAATTTACAGGCGTTAGATTTACATACATTTGTGAATGTATGTACCATAGCACGACGATAATATAAACGCAGCAATGGGTTTATGGGCTTTCAGCCATTGATCAATTTGAAATCGGACACTCGAGGTTTACATATGAACAAAAACAGAGGGTTAACGCCTCTGGCAGTCGTTCTGATGCTCTCAGGCAGCTTAGCGCTAACAGGATGTGACGACAAACAGGCCCAACAAGGGGGCCAGCAGATGCCAGAGGTTGGAGTTGTTACGCTCAAAACTGAACCTCTACAGATAACAACCGAACTCCCGGGTCGCACCAGTGCGTATCGCATTGCAGAAGTTCGTCCTCAGGTTAGCGGTATTATCCTGAAGCGTAATTTCACGGAAGGTGGTGACATCGAAGCGGGTGTATCTCTCTATCAGATTGATCCTGCTACTTACCAGGCCGCTTATGAAAGCGCAAAAGGCGATCTGGCAAAAGCACAAGCCGCAGCAAATATCGCTCAACTGACGGTCAAACGTTATCAGAAACTGTTGGGTACTAAGTACATCAGTCAACAGGATTACGATAGTGCACTGGCAGACGCACAGCAGGCGAACGCCTCCGTTGTCGCCGCGAAAGCCGCGGTAGAAACTGCACGCATCAATCTGGCTTATACCAAAGTAACGTCGCCGATCAGCGGCCGCATTGGTAAATCATCCGTTACTGAAGGCGCTCTGGTGCAAAACGGTCAGGCAACCGCACTGGCAACCGTTCAGCAGTTGGATCCCATCTATGTCGACGTGACGCAGTCAAGCAACGATTTCCTGCGCCTGAAACAAGAGTTGGCCAACGGCACGCTGAAGCAGGAAAACGGTAAAGCGAAAGTCGAACTGGTGACCAATGACGGCATTAAATTCCCGCAGTCCGGTACGCTGGAATTTTCTGATGTCACGGTAGATCAAACCACCGGGTCGATTACGTTACGCGCAATCTTCCCTAACCCGGATCACACCTTACTGCCGGGTATGTTCGTCCGTGCTCGTCTGGAAGAAGGGACTAACCCAACTGCATTACTGGTTCCACAGCAAGGCGTTACCCGCACACCGCGTGGCGATGCCAGTGCATTGGTTATCGGTGCAGACAACAAAGTTGAAACCCGTCAAATTGTCGCCGCACAAGCGATTGGCGACAAATGGTTAGTCACTGATGGACTTAAACCGGGCGACCGCGTGATTGTCACTGGGCTGCAAAAAGTACGTCCTGGCGCGCAGGTAAAAGCGCAGGAAATCACCGCTGATAACAACCAGCAAGCTGCAAGCGGTAGCCAGCCTGAACAGTCCAAGTCTTAACTTAAACAGGAGCCGTTAAGACATGCCTAATTTCTTTATCGATCGCCCAATATTTGCGTGGGTGATCGCCATTATCATCATGTTGGCAGGGGGGCTCGCGATCCTCAAATTGCCGGTAGCGCAATATCCGACTATTGCACCGCCAGCAGTGACGATCTCCGCGACCTACCCTGGCGCTGATGCCAAAACAGTACAGGATACTGTTACGCAGGTTATCGAACAGAATATGAACGGTATCGATAACCTGATGTACATGTCCTCAAACAGTGACTCCACGGGTACCGTGCAGATCACGCTTACCTTTCAGTCTGGTACTGATGCGGATATCGCGCAGGTACAGGTGCAGAACAAACTGCAGCTGGCAATGCCGCTTCTACCGCAGGAAGTACAACAACAGGGTGTGAGCGTTGAGAAATCATCCAGTAGCTTCCTGATGGTTGTCGGCGTTATCAACACCAACGGCACCATGACGCAGGAGGATATTTCCGACTACGTGGGCGCCAACATGAAGGACGCCATCAGCCGTACTTCAGGTGTGGGTGATGTTCAGCTGTTCGGTTCCCAGTACGCGATGCGCATCTGGATGGATCCGAACAAACTGAATAACTTCCAGCTGACGCCGGTTGATGTGATCAGCGCCATCAAAGCGCAGAACGCCCAGGTTGCAGCCGGTCAGTTAGGCGGTACGCCGCCGGTGAAAGGCCAGCAACTTAACGCTTCGATCATCGCGCAAACCCGTCTGACCTCCGCCGATGAGTTCAGCAAAATTCTGCTGAAAGTGAATCAGGACGGTTCCCAGGTGCGCCTGCGTGACGTAGCGAAAGTCGAACTGGGTGGCGAGAACTACGACATCATTGCGAAGTTCAACGGTAAACCGGCATCCGGTCTGGGTATCAAGCTGGCGACAGGCGCTAACGCCCTGGACACCGCAAACGCTATCCGCGATGAACTGAAGAAGATGGAACCGTTCTTCCCGTCAGGTCTGAAGATCGTTTACCCGTATGACACCACGCCGTTCGTGAAAATCTCTATTCACGAAGTAGTGAAAACGCTGGCGGAAGCCATCATCCTCGTGTTCCTGGTTATGTATCTGTTCCTGCAGAACTTCCGCGCGACGCTGATTCCGACTATCGCCGTGCCGGTGGTGCTATTGGGTACGTTTGCCGTCCTTGCGATTTTCGGCTTCTCGATAAACACGCTGACGATGTTCGGGATGGTGCTCGCCATCGGCCTGTTGGTGGATGACGCCATCGTTGTGGTCGAGAACGTTGAACGTGTAATGGCTGAGGAAGGGCTACCACCGAAGGAAGCAACGCGTAAATCGATGGGCCAGATTCAGGGCGCACTGGTTGGTATCGCCATGGTGCTGTCAGCGGTATTTATTCCGATGGCCTTCTTCGGGGGATCTACCGGTGCAATTTACCGTCAGTTCTCCATCACCATTGTTTCGGCGATGGCGTTATCAGTCCTGGTGGCATTGATTCTGACCCCTGCCCTGTGTGCGACCATGCTCAAACCGGTTGCTAAAGGCGATCACGGAGAAGGCAAAAAAGGTTTCTTCGGCTGGTTTAACCGCATGTTCGATAAGAGCACGCACCATTACACCGACAGCGTGGGCGGAATTCTGCGCAGCACCGGTCGTTATCTGGTGCTGTATCTGATCATCGTCGTGGGTATGGCCTATCTGTTCGTTCGTCTGCCAAGCTCGTTCCTGCCAGATGAAGACCAGGGGGTATTCCTGTCAATGGCTCAGCTGCCAGCGGGTGCAACGCAAGAGCGTACCCAGAAGGTGCTGGACGAAATGACGGATTACTATCTGACCAAAGAAAAAGCGAACGTTGAATCGGTGTTTGCCGTTAACGGCTTCGGTTTTGCAGGACGTGGTCAGAACACCGGTATCGCGTTCGTCTCTCTGAAAGACTGGAGTGAACGTCCAGGCGAAGAGAACAAGGTTGAGGCAATTACTCAACGTGCGATGGGCGCATTCTCGCAGATTAAAGACGCGATGGTCTTTGCTTTTAACCTGCCAGCGATTGTGGAATTAGGGACCGCGACCGGTTTCGACTTCCAGCTGATTGACCAGGCAGGTTTAGGTCATGAGAAGCTAACCCAGGCGCGTAACCAGCTGTTTGGTGAAGTTGCAAAACATCCTGATCTGTTAGTCGGCGTACGTCCTAACGGTCTGGAAGATACGCCACAGTTCAAGATCGATATCGATCAGGAAAAAGCGCAGGCTCTGGGTGTATCCATTAGTGATATTAATACAACGCTGGGTGCAGCATGGGGCGGAAGCTACGTAAATGACTTCATCGACCGTGGTCGTGTGAAGAAAGTTTACATCATGTCTGAAGCGAAATACCGTATGTTGCCGGAAGATATTGGAAACTGGTATGTCCGCGGTAGCGATGGACAGATGGTACCGTTCTCCGCCTTCTCTACCTCACGTTGGGAATATGGTTCACCGCGTCTGGAACGCTATAACGGTCTGCCTTCCATGGAAATCTTAGGCCAGGCCGCACCGGGTAAAAGTACCGGTGAAGCCATGGCAATGATGGAGGAACTGGCCAGCAAACTGCCATCCGGTATCGGCTATGACTGGACCGGTATGTCCTACCAGGAACGACTGTCCGGCAACCAGGCCCCTGCTCTGTATGCCATTTCACTGATTGTCGTATTCCTGTGTCTGGCGGCATTGTACGAGAGCTGGTCAATTCCGTTCTCCGTCATGCTGGTGGTACCGTTAGGTGTTATCGGTGCATTGCTGGCGGCAACGTTCCGCGGCCTGACCAACGACGTTTACTTCCAGGTAGGCCTGCTCACAACCATTGGGTTGTCGGCGAAGAACGCGATACTTATCGTCGAATTCGCCAAAGACTTGATGGATAAAGAGGGTAAAGGTCTGATAGAGGCGACGCTGGATGCGGTCCGCATGCGTTTACGTCCGATCCTGATGACATCGCTGGCCTTTATTCTGGGCGTAATGCCGCTGGTTATCAGCTCCGGCGCAGGCTCCGGCGCGCAGAACGCCGTCGGTACAGGCGTAATGGGCGGGATGGTGACCGCGACGGTTCTGGCGATTTTCTTCGTGCCGGTGTTCTTCGTGGTCGTGCGTCGCCGCTTTAGTAAGAAAAATGAGGATATTGAGCACAGCCATCCGGTTGAGCATCATTAATCTCTCTTCACAGGGCCGCATACGCGGCCCTTTTCTTTTCTCTGATTTAAAGCGCACGGATTGTTATTGTTTATTTTATAACCTGAGATATAATATTTAATGATGAGTCGTGGTGCTTATCTCCGTTTTTTCTCTGCGACTTTCCTTCCCGTTTGCCCTAACTCAGAATATTCTCAATCACTGACTTTATGTATGGTTGTCTTCGTATAACGGCAAAACGCAGCGGCTAACTTGATGAAATATAAGGTCAGTGTTCGTTTTACCGATCGGGGTAACGGCACGATATAATAAAGACCGAGGCATTGAAGATAAATGGACGCTGATAATTGTAATTTTTCGTAATAGCACGATGAAATCTTTTTAAGAGTGGATTATAGTTAAACAGCAAGATTACAATGTATGTGTCAGGTCTGTTAGTCGTGTTCATCCCACAACGGTCGTTTAAACCACTCAAAAGGGGATGCGTTATGGACGAATACTCGCCAAAAAGACATGATATTGCGCAGCTTAAATTTCTCTGCGAAACCCTGTATCATGACTGTCTTGCAAACCTGGAAGAGAGCAACCACGGCTGGGTTAATGACCCGACCTCGGCTGTCAATCTTCAACTTAATGAATTGATACATTGCCGCGTTCGCGCTTAATTATAAAATTAAGTATGCTGAGGATAATAAGCTGATTACTCAGATTGACGAATATCTGGATGA
>OIEX01000602.1_pt1 | contig 11549 bp, 14 predicted proteins | sample 1581911 | NCBI WGS metagenome assembly OIEX01 (sample SAMN07977761, study PRJEB24534) | human gut metagenome | reverse complement strand
AATTCTTAAAGACAAAGAGCAAGATAAGACTTGTAATAGCTATTGGCTACGCAAAAAATGATGAATTGCGCGAGAAAAAAAGAAAAACATCTGATGCCTTATATAAAATAATTTCAGATTAAGTAAAAAACTAGGTTCAAGGACCTAGTTTTTTATTTTAAAAATTCAAAAATTTTAAGATGCAGCCTAAAATTGTTAAGATGATTCCCAAATATTTTTTCTTTTTACTATCTTTTTCCAGGGTAAAACTTGCAAATATAAAAATTCCAAGAAATAAAATAATATTTGATGCTGTAAGGTATTTCATAACTTATCTCCCTTCTAATTTTTAAATCAAAAATTTTCATGAGTAATAACTGCAAAAATTAAGAGGTAAATTTCTCTACCTCTTAATTTTTATTTATTTATTTAATTCTTCTTCCATGGCCCTTACAAGCTCTATAAATTTTTCTTCTTCCAACTCCCTAAAACGACCTATCTTTGGTGAATCTAAATCCAAAACTCCTATGACTTCTCCCTTTACTGTAAGAGGCAAAACGAGTTCAGAATTTGATGCACTGTCGCAGGCAACATGACCAGGAAAGTCGTGAACATCTTCTACTCTCATAACTTTTTTATTTTTCCAGGCGGCGACACAAACGCCTTCTTCACTTAATCTTGTGCAAGCAGGCATTCCCTGAAAGGGTCCAAGGACAAGTTCATCTTCTCTTACAAGATAAAAACCTGCCCAGTTAAGATCTTCTACTGAATTAAAAATTATGGAAGAAATATTTGCCATCATGGCTATTGTGTCAGACTCTGTTTTTATTGTCGCCCTGCCAAAGTCCAACATATAATCGAGTTTTTCTTTATTATCCATAGTAAGCTTTGCCCTTAGATTTTTTAGTTCTTAAAGCTGTGTACTGGAGCAGGAATAAATCCTCCTCTTGCAGCAAATCTTTCACTACTTCCCGCATGAACTGGAATAATTGGTGCTGAACCAAGTAGTCCTCCAAAGGTTGCCTCTTCGCCAACGCCCTTTCCTATTACTGGGATAAGTCTAACAGCAGTTGTCTTTTGATTTATAATTCCAATCATGGCTTCGTCTGCAATTATTGCAGCAAGTGTTGATGCCTTAGTGTCTCCTGGAATTGCAATCATGTCAAGACCAACTGAACATACGCAAGTCATGGCTTCAAGTTTATCAAGTCCAATGTGACCATTTCTTGCTGCTGCTATCATGCCTTCATCTTCACTTACTGGTATAAAGGCACCAGAAAGTCCACCAACATGATCAGATGCCATGATGCCACCTTTTTTTACTGCGTCATTTAACATGGCAAGGGCAGCTGTAGTTCCATGTCCACCTGCAAATTCTACGCCAATTTCTTCTAGGATTCTAGCAACAGAATCACCAATTGCTGGTGTTGGTGCAAGGGACAAGTCAATTGTTCCAAAGGGAACTCCAACTTTATTTGCAACTTCTGTACCGATTAATTCGCCAAGTCTTGTGATTTTAAAGGCAGTCTTTTTAATAGTTTCTGAAACTACATCAAAACTTTCGCCCTTAACTTTTTCTAGAGCATATTTAACTACCCCAGGACCAGAAACTCCAACATGAAGGACTACATCCCCCATGCCAACCCCGTGAAAGGCTCCTGCCATAAAGGGATTGTCTTCTACTGCATTGGCAAATACAACAAGTTTTGCACAGCCAATGGAATCTGCGTTCTTTGTATTTTCTGCAGTTTCAAGAATTTTTTCGCCAAGCAGTTTAACTGCATCCATGTTTAAACCTTTTTTTGTAGTTCCAACATTTACTGATGAGCAAACTTTTTCTGTTTCAGCAAGGGCACGAGGAATTGAATTTATTAAAATTTCATCAGCTGGAGTCATTTCTCCATGAACTAGGGCAGAAAAACCACCGATAAAGTCTACGCCAATTTCTATTGCAGCCTTATCAAGAGCCTTGGCAAATTTTGTATAGTCCTTTTCATCTGTTGCCCCTGCAATAAGTGCAATAGGTGTAACTGAAACTCTCTTGTTTACAATTTCTACTCCATATTTTTTTCCAATTTCATTAGCATAGTCAACTAAGTGCTTACCATACTTAATAATTTTATTGTAAATTTTTTCACAGGCTAGGTCTGCGTCTTTATCTATACAATCTAAAAGTGATATGCCAAGAGTTACAGTCCTAATGTCTAGGTTCTCTTGGTCCAGCATCCTAACTGTCTCTAAAATTCTTTTTTTATCCATAATAGCTCCTTAAATTTGGTGCATCTTATCGAAGATACCTTGATGTTGAACTCTAATAGAAAGATCTAATTCTTCGCCAAGTTTTTCGTAGGCGTCAACAACTTCTTGGAATTCAACATTCATCTTTGTTAAATCTACTATTACAATCATTGTGAAGCAGTCGTCTAAAATTGTTTGTGTAATATCAACAATATTTAGGTCAAACTCCACCATCTTCTTTACTACTTCATATACGATACCGATTTTGTCACTACCAATGACAGTTATAACAGCTTTCATAGCATCCCCCTTATTTAAAATTACAATTATTATACCATAATTTAATGCATTAATAATATTTTTGTAATTGAAAGTCCCTTTGCTTTATTATATTATAAGAAAAAAGGAGGAAACTATGAAAAATATAAAAATTATTATAATTTCTTTAATTGCAATTTTATTTTTCACTGCTTGTGGGAAAAGTGAAAATTCAAGTAAAGATCTAGCTGAAAAAAATAAAATTGAAGAAAGCAAAAAAGAAGAGGTTAAGGATCCAGAGATAAAACTCCTTATTGCAAGAGAAAATCTTGGCGAGTCCAGTGAAAAATTTCCTCTCGCAGAAATCCTTGACGACTTAAAATTAGACGACTATGAAAGAATTTTTAAGGGCGCAAACTTTACTGATAAGGAAATTGAAAAGAAAGAAAATAAGCCTGGCGATGTTATAATTTCATCTGATGGTAGAGAAATAAAACTTGCAGCTGTATATAAGGATAAGGTTTTTGAAAATGAAGAAATTAATGATAAAAATTCAAAATTAATTGAATCAAATAATTCTTTAAGAAAAAAGGCTTTAACTTTACTGCTTTCAAATAAAATGCGCCAAGTTGAAACAATGAATAATCCTGGAGAGTACAAAACTTATTATCCAAATTTAGTAAAGGACTTTTTTGAAGATGGCAAATTAATTTTTCTAGCATCTGTTAATAATGCAAATTATTCTTACAAAGATGGAATCTTTAATCAAGATTCAGGCTATCTTATTCCCATGGAATTTCAATATATTTTAGATGAAGATAAAAATTTTGTCTTTGATAAAAAAATAGAGGCAGAAGATGGATCAAAGAATGGTCCTTCTATTGAAAAAATGGCTCGTGGTGATAAGATGACCTTTGATAACTTGCTGCTTGCCAATATAAATAAGGAAATTTATGACAGCTTAATGGAAGATTTATTTTATGTTGCTAAGGAAAAGGGCTTAAAGGACTTTACTCACAAGCTTGAAGAAATTCCTGGCTACGAAAAAGATGTAGTCTACATTGAAAATGGACCAAGACACATTGATGGCACAGTTGAAATTGCAAAGAAAAAGGACTACGAAGAGGCAAAAAATAATTTTGGAAAAGAAAACTGGTCTTATTGTGAAGGTATAATTTATCACAAGGACACTGGTATTGCTGTTAAAACTATAATTGATTATTTTGAATAATCTTAATAAATTTTTAAGACCCCTCGCTAAAAACTAGCAGGGGTCTTTTTTTTGCTTTTTTATGTTTTAAACTAGAAAAAATAAAATTTTTACTTATTCCTTAGTTGATTTTGCCCTTCTTGATTAAAAAATAAGGCTGATATATAATTTAGGAATCAGAGGTGTTTTATGAACTTAAAGAGACAATTTTTCAAATTTGTAATCCCATCAATAATTGCTATGTGGGTTTTTTCAATTTACACAATTGTCGACGGATTTTTTGTAGCAAATTTTGCAGGTGAATTAGAATTATCTGCAGTGACAATAGTTATTCCCTATGTAAATTTTCTCTTTGCCATTGCCATTATAACTGGCGTTGGCTCTCAAACAATTATTGGAATTGAGCTTGGCAAGGGAAATCGAGATGAGGCAAATAAAGTTTTTACTTTTATTCTTATTTTTATCCTTGCCTTTGCGGGTTTTCTTGCGGCACTTGCCATAATTTTTATGGATAAAATAATTTTATTTTTGGGGGCAAATTCAACTTTATTTCCACTGTCTCATGAATATCTATCTGTTATTGTATTCTTTTCGCCCTTTTATATAATTTCCTATGCCTTTGAAGTTCTTGTTAAGGTAGACGGCTTTCCTAGAACTGCAATAATAGGTGCAGTTTCTGCCTGCCTTACAAATATTATTTTAGATTATATTTTAATAGACAAGTTTCACATGGGAGTAAGAGGTGCTGCTCTTGCTACGGGCATTGCACAATTTTTATCTTGCGTCATTTTTTTCCTTCATTTTAGAGCTGCCAAGGGCTACCTTCGCTTTGTGAAAATTAAAATGAGGGCAAAAGAAATTTTGTCTTATTTAAAGACAACCGTTGCCTATGGCTTTGGCGAATTTATTTCTGAACTTAACACTGCAACCTTTGTCTTTATCTTTAATTTATTTATAATAAAGTATATCTCGCCAGAATTTTTATCTGCCTATGCAGTTATAAATTACCTCTCCGTCTTTGCAAATTCAACTTTCCAAGGAGTTTGCCACGGAACACTGCCACTTCTTTCTTACTATCATGGATCAGAAGAGCGAGAAAAAAGTTTAAAGATTATAAAAATGAGCTTCATCTTTATTTTTATAATTTCCATAATTATGTATGCAATATCATATTTTGGGGCAGAAAAATTATTTTCTATGTTTTTGGAAAATAAAACTATGATTTCATCTTCCATTAGACCCCTAAGGCTTTACGCCTTAATGTTTTTCTTGGCAGGACACAATTTATTTATAGCAACACTTTCCTCTGCCATTGGAAATCCAAAATATTCCATAGTAATAAATATAATGAGAGGATCAATCGCCCTCTTCTTCTCCATTTACCTATCAGTAATACTTTTTGGAGCAAGATATTTATTCCTCGGAGCCTTTATATCTGAATTTATAGTATTTTTAATTGCAATATATTCTCTAAAAAAGATGACAGAAAAACCAAAACTACAAAGAGTTTAAAAAAGGAAGTCTAATTTGACTTCCTTTAATTTTTTATTTTATTTTTTAATCTAAATATTTTTTAAATTCTTCAGGAATATTTTCACTTAGATATCCCAAGCCGCAAATATCTGGACCAACATGAGCTGCTATTGTTTGACCAATCTCTAAGGGCAAAAATTTGTGATAATTTTCTTTTTCTAATTTTGAAATAAGAGGTTCTAAAATTTCCTTGTCATCTGCATAAACTGGGAATACTCTGTCACTTCCATCTGATGTGGATTTTTCAGAAATAATTTCTATCATTCTTTTATAGGATTTGTTTTTTCCACGAACAACTTCTGACATATAAATTTTGCCTTCATCATCAACTTCAAGAATTGGCAAAATATTTAAAACGCTGGAAATTTTTGCCTTAGTCCTAGAAACTCTGCCGCCTTCATAAAGATATTTTAGGTCAAAAACTGTAAAGATGTGTTTAGTTTTTTCCACCAAAAATTTTATTAGGCTCAACACTTCTTCATAACTTGCTCCATTTTTTGCTGCAAGGCCTGCAAAATATGTTATTTGACCAAAGCCAACAGAAGCTGCAAGAGAGTCAATAACTTCCACCCTTACATTATATTTTTCTTCTATTTCTTTTTTTGCCATATAGGCATTAGCATAAGTTCCACTTAGTCCTGATGAAAGTGTGATGCAAATAAAATCAATTCCCTTACTTGCCAAGTCTTCAAATTTTTTTAGGTATTCATAATAAGTTATTTGACTAGTTTTAAAAAATTTGCCCTCTCTCATGGCTTTGTAAATTTCTTTATTGGTCATTTCTTCTTTTATTTCTTCGCCATCTTGGTCTGTACTTTTTATTTTTAAAACTTCTAGGTCAAGTTCTTTTAGTGTATTTTTATCTAAGTCGCATGAAGAATCAGATATTATTTTAAATGTCATTTGTCCCCCCACTTTAATCTTTTAGTTTTTTTATAGTATCTATTGTCTTATCTATTTCATCCTCACTGTTAAAATAGGAAAGGGATAATCTAACTATGCCCTGATTTTTTGTTCCCACTCTTTCATGAAAAAGTGGTGCACAGTGTATTCCTCCCCTTGAGGCAATTTTACTCATCTTATATAATTTTTCTGAAATTTCTGATGAAGGATAGTCCTTATAGTTAAAGGAAACTATAGATGAATCTTTTTCATTTGAATATAATTTTATGCCAGGAATATCTTTTATGCCATAAAAAAGTTTTTTTCTTAAAGCATGAATTTTATCTGAAACTTCATCAATTCCTATTTCATCAATAAATTTTACCCCAGTACCTAGGGCAATAATTGAGTGAAAATTAATTGTTCCATATTCGAAAACATCGGGCATCTCTACTGGATTAAATCTATCAAAGGAATTTATTCCGCTGCCACCAGTAAAGACATTTTTAAATTTTTCGCCTGATAAATCTATTATTGCACCAGTGCCACTGGGACCAAAGAGGGCCTTGTGACCTGTTAGGCAAAAAATTAGTCTTGGATATTTTCTCTCATTAAATTTTATTTTCGCAGTGCCAGCAGCTTGTGCTCCGTCAATTATTACTAATAAATCGTGTTTTATGGCAAAATCGTAAATATAATCTAAATCTGTAAGAGCTCCACTTACATTGGACTCTGCTGTTATAACTATTGCCCTTGTATTCTTCTTTAAATATTTATCCAATTCCTCTAATTTTAAATTGAAATTATCATCAATATCTATAAAAGAAAGTTCTACACCCCTATCTTCAAGTTGATAGAGAGGTCTTAGGACAGAATTGTGCTCTGTTAGGCTCGTTATAAGGTGGTCGCCCGCCTTAAATAGAGATGACAAGACTAAATTTAGTGAAGTAGTAATATTTGCTGTAAAGGCAATAGAAAGTGGATCATCAATGCCAAAAAAATCTGCAATAATTTCTCGAACATCGTAGATTTTTTCACTTGAATTTATAGCTTCATCATAAAATCCCCGAGATGGGTTTGAATATTTTCTGCTGGCTATAGCCTCATATAAAGTTTTTGCCACCACATCTGGCTTTATAAGGCTTGTAGATGAATTGTCTAAGTAAATCATTTTTCACCAATCTTTATAATATTCCTGGAAGTCTTTTCTTCTATAAATTTATAAATTCCTTTGGGATAAATTTCTTTTTCCTGCAAAAAATTTTTTGCCTCTTGTAAATTTCCATCTAGCCTCACAGCAAATCCACAGCCCTTGGATAATTCTTCAGGCACTGGAATTACTCTTGCAGCTAATTTATTTTTTCTTAAAACTCTCTCTGCCTTTATTGATTTATTTGAGGAATCAAAGGTAAAAAGATAATATTCTAGCATGGTTTTACGACTTTATATTTTGTCATAATTTCGCAAATTCTATACATATTTGTTATTTCGCCAATTTTAAGTGAGTCCTTTAATTTATAATTTTCAAGGCAAAGTCCACAGGATAAAATTTCTGTGCCCTTTTCTTCTAATTTTTTAAAATCTTCTACAGTTTTTTCATTTATGGTAGTTAGATGAACTCCGTAATTGTAGCACAAGATGTATTTTGGATGACTGTCTTCTTCTGATAGGGCATAAGTGAAGGACTCCATTAATTTTTTGGAAAATTCTTCTTCTCCAACTCCAAGTTTATCTGATGAAAAAATTACAACATATTCATCACTAACATCTTCAGATTTTTTTCCATCTTCAGATTTTTTTAGATGGACTTCATAATCAGTCTTTGAATTTTCAACTACAGATGCCTTATAACCCAATTGGTCTGCCATCTTTTTTAGATTTTCTGTTGCAACTTCGTTATCTACTCTTACTAAAACTTCTTCCAAATTATTTTCGCTAATTGCCCTTTTAGTCATGATTACTGGCCTTGGACAAGCATATCCTCTTGCATCAATTTCCATTTAAATCACCTTAAATTTTTTATTTTCTCTTGGCCTTACTCGACCAACATAAAAAGCGGGAATACCACTTTCTTTCATTTCGCCTAAAATTTTATCAGCTTCATCTTTTTTTGCAGCAAAGAGAAGTCCGCCTGAAGTCTGTGGATCAAAAAGGACTTCTTCTAGGGCAAAATCATCAAAAGTAAATTCAACTTTATCTTCTAATGCCTTTCTATTTCTCTGTCCTCCTGCTGTGAATAAAAATTCACTGGCAGCTTCATAACTTCCTGGCAAGAAATTTATTTCATCTGCAAAAATTTCTACAGATTCTTCAGTACACTCGTCAAGATGACCAATAAGACCAAAACCTGTAACATCTGTTACAGAAGAAACTTTATGCTTTTTTAAAATTTCTGCTGCATATTTATTTAGAGTGGTCATATTTTTTATTGCTTCTATGTAATTTTCTTCACTAGTTTCACCTACAGAATAGGCACTCATAAGAAGACTCACGCCAAGTGGTTTTGTGAGAATAAAATAATCGCCAACTTCTGCACCCTTATTTGTCCAAATTTCATTATTTTTCACAAGTCCAGTTACGCATTGACCAAATTTTATTTTTCTATCGTGAATGGAATGACCTCCACTAATAGAAACTTCTGCTTCTCTACAAATATCTTCTGCCCCTCTTAAAATTTCCTTTAAAATTTCAAGATTTTCTCCTTCAGGAAAGCAAACTATATTTAGGGCAAATTTTGGTTCTCCCCCCATGGCATATATATCAGAAATTGCATTTGTAGATGCAATTCTTCCAAAGTCGTAGGGATTTTTTACCATAGTAGAAAAAAAGTCCAAGCTTTCAACTAGAGATATGTCTTCATTTATTTTATAGACGCAGGCATCGTCCTTTCCATCAAATCCAACTGTAATTTCTTTTCTCTTGTAGGGATTTAAATCTTTTAAAAGGCTAGATAAATCTTTGATGCCAATTTTTTCATTGCAGCCACCACAAACTTCTAGTTCTAAATTTATTTCTGGCATATTATCACCTTTAAATATTATATCACAGAGAATATTTTTATATATTCTTTTATCAAAGTAAATCCCTTAATCTGCAATAAAATTTTTTATTTGCTATAATATTTTTATGGAAATCAAGTATATGAAAAAGGCAATCCACTACGCAGGCCGCTCACTTTTATCTGATGATGTGCCTATTGGATGTGTCATAGTAAAAAATAATAAAATAATTGGCTATGGCTACAATAAAAAAGAAGAGCTTAAATCTCCTATCGCCCATGCAGAAATTATGGCTATAAATATGGCAGCAAAAAATTTAAATTCCTATCACTTAGAAGGCTGTGATATCTACGTGACTTTAGAGCCCTGCCTTATGTGTGTTGGGGCAATTTTAAATGCCCGCATAAAAAATTTATATTTCGGTGCAAGAAATAAAAGATTTGGTGCAGTTATTTCTCATCAAAAAATAGAAAAACTCATAACTAATCACAAGATAAGTTATGAGTCTGGTATCTTAGAGAGAGAATGTGCAAGCTTAATTAGTAATTTCTTTTCAGATCTTAGGAAGAGGTCTAAATAAAAATTCTGCATTTTCTTGCAAAAATTCTAATATAAATTTGTCATAATTATTTTTTGTAATAATGGCAATGCCTATTCCAAGTATTGCGCCAATTATTACATCGCTAGGGTAATGCACAAAGTGATAAATCCTAGAAATGGCAATAAGAGTTGCAATAAATAAGAAAAATATTCCCATTCCCTTAAAATAAAAATAAATTGTTAAGGCAGCGGCAAAGGATGAAGATGCGTGACCTGATGGAAAAGAGAAATCCGTTGGATTTTTAATAAGAAGTTCAACCTTTGAAATCCATGAAGGCCTTTTTCTCTTCAAAATATTTTTTAAAAGTAAATTGCATATTATTCCATTAAATATTAGTGCCAAGGCTATATTTATGCTTTCAACTCTAAATCCCAAGTAAAATAAAATAAAGGTGGTAAAAAGCCAAATAGCACCTCCAGTGCCAAGGTGTGTAATTGCAATCATATATCTATTTAAATTATCGTTCCTTATGCCAAGGAGCCAATTTAAAAATTTTTTATCCATTTGCACCTCTTATGAAAAAAGGCCTATCACTAGGCCATATTTTACATTCTGTTTTCGTTGTCAACCCATTCTTTTGCTTCTTCAACTTCTTGATCTGTTGGAATTTCAATTCCAGTTTCAGGATCTTTTCCTTCTGATTTTGCATATAAATCAGAATCTGGTCTATGTGCTGGGTTAATTTCCTTTTGTTGTTCCATATTTGCCTTCATTTCTTTCTTTTTTGAATCAGAAAGAGTTGATGAATTTTCAATTAAATCTTTTTCTTTTTTATTGTCTGTCATAATATCCCTCCATTAATAATAAAACATCCTTATTATTATAATATTACAAAAAAGATATGATTTCAATTCATTTGAGTAAAGTATTATAATAAATTTAGTAAAGTTTTAGACAAAATATTTTTGGGTAAATACATTGCGTTATATTAAAAATTTAGGAAGTGTTATATGTTAAAAATTATTTTCGATAATTTAGGCGAGTATAAAAAGTATGCTATTCTCTCGCCTTTTTTTGTTTTAATAGAAGTATTAATGAACGCAGCAATTCCCTTTTTCATGACAAAAATAATTGATGAGGGGATTCTTAAAAATTCAAGTGAAAATATAATCCACTATGGACTTATTTTATTTGTAGTTGCAGGAATATCCCTTGCCACAGGAATTATCTCAGGTTATATGGCAACAAAGGCATCCTCTGGTCTTGCAAAAAATATGCGCTACTCCATGTTTCAAAACATAACAAACTTTTCCTTTGAAAATATGGATAAATTTAAGAGGGGAACTCTTATAACTAGAATGACTACTGATGTGCAAATGGTACAAATGGCTTTTCAAATGACAATTAGAATGGCAATAAGGTCGCCCCTCACCCTAATTTTTTGCTTTATTATGTCTTTTAAGCTTTCAAGAGAACTTGCGCCAACCTTTGTAATTATAATCCCCCTAATTGCCCTAGGCATGGCTTATATAATTAAGGGCGCCTATCCAATTTTTGAGAAAGTTTTTAAAATCACTGACAAATTAAATACCAATGTTTCTGAAAATTTATCTGCTATAAGAGTTGTCAAATCCTTTGTAAAAGAAGATAAGGAAATAAAAAAATTCGACGACATTTCTGACGACTTAAAAAATAATTACATCAAGGCGGCAACACTTCTTGCCCTTTCAAATCCACTAATGAACTTTTCCACTTATCTCATGACAATTTTAATTGCTTGGCTGGGAAGTCATTTTATTGTGGCAGGAAATATGTCTACAGGAGCTCTTACAGGACTTGTAACTTATGCCATTCAAATTCAAATTTCTCTAATGATGCTTTCAATAATACTTGTTCAAATTACAATTGC
>OIEX01000600.1_pt1 | contig 11636 bp, 11 predicted proteins | sample 1581911 | NCBI WGS metagenome assembly OIEX01 (sample SAMN07977761, study PRJEB24534) | human gut metagenome | reverse complement strand
ATTAAAAAAATTATTTCCACAGGCGAGAGTTCTTCGCATGGATAGAGATACAACCACAAAAAAAGATTCCTATGATAAATTTTATGAGATTGTGAAAAATAGAGAAGCTGATGTAATTATTGGAACTCAAATGGTTTCCAAGGGCTTTGACTTTGAAAATGTAACTCTTGTTGGAATTGTGGCAGCAGATATGTCTTTATATATTTCCGACTACAAGGCCAAGGAAAGGACCTTCCAACTTATAACCCAAGTTTCTGGTAGAGCTGGTCGTGCAGCAAAAAAAGGTCAGGTAATTATTCAAACTTATAGTCCAGATAGCGAAATTATAAAATATTCTGCCAGCGGCGATTATGAAGATTTTTACAATTATGAAATTGAAGAGAGAAAATTATTTTTGTATCCACCCTATACAAAGTTAGTTGAGCTTGAATTTTCATCTTTTGATGAAAGTTTAACTGAAGTTTGGGCAGGGAAATTTTTAAGACAAATGTCTCTTGACATAAAAAATTTAGATTTAATGCTTACAAAATTTATTAAGCTGCCAAAGATAAAAAAAATTAATAGAACTAAGTTTTCAGTAAAGGTGAGACCAAAGGATTTAGCTTTGTTAATAGATGGTCTTAAAAGGGTAATTATTAACAGTAAGATAGAAGAAGATAATAAAGTATTTTTAAATATAGAATTTAGGTGATTAAATGGCAATTAGAAAAATTAGAACAGATGGAGATCCAATACTTAGAAAAAAATCAAAAAATGTATCAAATTTTAACGACAGATTAAAGATTTTAATTGACGATATGTATGAAACTATGGATGTGGCTTATGGTGTTGGTCTTGCTGCACCACAAGTTGGAATTTTGAAAAGACTTATTGTAATAGATAATAGAGATGAAGAAGATGGCAAGAGATTTTACATGATTAACCCTGAAATTTTTGAAAAAGAAGGGGAAGAAGTTTCTATGGAAGGCTGTCTTTCTGTTCCTGGAAAACAAGGTACTGTAAAAAGAGCAAAAGATATAAAAGTAAAATACAATGATATAGATGGCAATGAAAAAATTATGGAAGCTGAAGACTTTTTAGCTAGAATTATTCAACACGAAGTTGATCACTTAGACGGGGTTTTATACACAGACAAGGCAATTGAAATGTATGAAGCGGAGAGTGAAGAATAATGAGATTTATTTTTATGGGAACACCAGAGTTTTCTGTTCCTATTTTAGATAGTCTTCATAAACTAGGTGAAGTTGTCCTTGTAGTTTCCCAAGAAGATAAGAGAAAGGGAAGGGGCAAGAAATTCACAAAAACTCCAGTAAAAGTTAAAGCAGAAGAACTTGGTCTTGAAGTTTTTCAACCTCATGATGTGAATTCAGATGATTCCGTAGAAAAATTAAGAGAAGTAAATGCAGACATAATAGTTGTCGTTGCTTATGGACAAATTTTAAAGAGAGAAATAATTGAACTTCCAAAAAAATACATTGTAAATGTTCATGCATCACTACTTCCAGACCTTAGAGGAGCGGCTCCAATAAATAGAGTTATAATGGAAGGCAAAGAGAAAACTGGAGTTAGCTTAATGAGAGTGGAAGAAGGTCTTGATGCTGGCGCAGTTTCTTCAGTAAAAGAAATTGAAATAAAAGATATGAATGCAGGGGAGCTTGAAGATAAACTTTCTATTATGGGTTCAGATCTTATAGAAGAATTTATAAGAGATGTGGAAGAAGATAAAGTTAATTTTACTCCTCAAGATGATTCAAAAAAAACTTATGCAAAGAAAATTTTAAAGGACGATTTACTTTTAAACTTTTATGACAAATCAGAAAATATTGTAAATCAAATAAGAGGTCTTAGTCCACATTATGGAGGAAAGTTTACTTATGATGATTTGGTCTATAAAATTTTTGATGCTGAAGAGATAGATTCTTCATCGGATAAAAATCCAGGAACAATTTTAAAAGCAGATAAGGAATTAATTATTAAAAGCTTAGATGGCGCTATTTCTGTAAAAAAAATACAAGCACCAGGAAAGCGTGCCATGGGAATTGACGATTTTCTTCGAGGAAATAAATTTGAAGAAAATTATGTGATTGGAGGAAAATAATGTATCCATATTATTACGGTTTTGATTACACTTATTTTATTTATATACTTCCAGGCTTAATTCTTGCATTGTATGCACAGGCGAAGATAAGTTCAGCCTATGAAAAGTATAGTAAAATTGGATCATCCACTAATTTAAGTGGAGCTGAAGTTGCAAGAGAAATTTTAGATAGAAATGGACTTAATTATGTAAAAATAAATATGGTTGATGGAAAGCTTTCAGACCATTATGACCCAAGAGATAAAACCCTAAATTTATCTCGCGATGTCTACTATAAAAATTCTATTGCATCAGTTTCTATTGCTGCTCACGAAGTAGGTCATGCAATTCAAGTTAGGGCAGCCTTAGTTCCTCTTGCAAATTTGGGAACACAAATTTCCTTCTTTTTAATAATACTTGGATTTTTCTTCTCAGTATTTTTTACAAAACTTGGCATTGCCTTATTTTTCTTTGCAGTTTTATTTCAAATTGTTACACTTCCTGTTGAGTTTAACGCCTCAAATAGAGCAAAAAAAGAGCTTGCCAATGGAATTATTTCTGAAGAAGATTTAACTGGTACAAGAAAAGTTTTAAGTGCAGCAGCCCTTACTTATGTAGCATCAACAATAGTTGCTATAGGACAATTTTTGAGATTACTTAGCATATTTGGAAGAAGAGATTAATGAAAAATACTAGAGAAAAAGCATTACAGATTATTAACGATGTCCTCTACAAGGGGGCATTTTTAGAAGAAAGTCTTGAAATTTTAAAAAAATCAAATATAGACGATAGAGACTACAATTTTATAAAAGAAATAACTACTGGTGTAATTCGAAATAGGTCCTATTTAGATTATGTAATAAAAATAAATTCAAGTGTAAAGATCAAAAGGATTCATAAAATTATTTTGACTATTTTAGAGATGGCTATATATCAAATGTATTTTTTGGACAAGGTTCCAGATTATTCAATTGTAGATGAATCTGTAAATCTTGCAAAGATCTATGGCAATAGAGGTTCAATTTCCTTTACCAATGGAATTCTTAGAAGTATCTCTAAAAAAGATGCACCACAAGTAAAAATTGAAGATAGTATAGATAATTTGTCAGTATATTATTCTCATCCAAAATTTTATACAGAATATTTTTATAAAAATTATGGAGAAGATTTTACAAAAAGGCTTTTAAAAGCCAACAATGAAAAGCCACCTTTTACAATTAGAGTAAATACTTTAAAAACCAAAAGAAGTGATTTAATTAAAAATTTAACTGAACTTGGTTTTGAAATAGAAGAAACTATTTATGATAATTCCCTAAATATTTTAAACCCTAAGGGAATAATTGACACAAAATACTTTGAAGAGGGATATTTTTATGTGCAGGATTTGGGATCAATTTTAGTCGCAAGCTTTTTAAATCCAAAAGAAAATAGCTATGTCTTAGATTTATGTGCAGCTCCAGGTGGTAAATCCACTCATCTAGCAGAACTTATGAATAACACTGGAGAAATTATTGCTTGCGATAAATCTAAAGGAAAAATAAAGTTAATTGAAGAAAATGCAAAAAGGCTTGGTGTAAAAAATATTGAGACTCTAGTTAATGATGCCACAATTTTAAATAAGGACTTTATAAATAAATTTGACTATGTCTTAGTAGATGCACCTTGTTCAGGAACTGGACTTTACAGAAAAAAACCTGACATAAAATGGAATAAGGACCCAGAAGATATAAAGTCACTTGCTGAAATTCAACTTGAAATATTAGATAAGGCAAAGGATTATTTAAAAGATGGTGGAGATCTTTTATATTCAACTTGTTCTTTATCTAAAATAGAAAACGAAGATGTAGTAAATAAATTTTTAGAAAATAATAAAAATTTTAAAATTAAAAAATTAAGAGACAGAGAAGTTTTAAAACTATTTCCATCAGAAGATGGAAGTGATGGTTTTTCTATTACTCTTTTAAAAAAAATTGGACTGTGATTTATTCGCAGTCTTTTAAATTTTAATTTATTTTTTTAATTATATTTTTAATTGTTGTAGTCTAATGGTATAATGAAAAGATGAATAGGTGGTTTAATGGAATTAAATTCTAGGTATGAAGATGAGCTGCGTGAATTTTTTGTAAATAAGGATGAGAAAGCTTTTAGAGGCTCTCAACTTTTTACATTTTTTCATGATAAAAAGAGATATGATATTGAAAACTCAAATCTTTCAGATAAAGCAATCTCCATAATAAAAAAAGAAGAAATAAATAAAGTTGAAATTTTTAAAACTTTCGATTCAAAATTAGATGAGACAAAAAAATTTCTATTTAAATTAAAAGATGATAATTTAATAGAGGGTGTTCTCATGGAATATAAGCATGGCTATTCTCAGTGTATATCAACTCAAGTTGGCTGTAGAATGGGATGTGATTTTTGTGCCTCAACAAAATCTGGATTGGTGAGAAATCTTACGGCGGCAGAAATGTTAGGTCAAGTTTATGAGATTGAAAACACTTTAGGCATTAAGGTTTCTAATTTTATTTTAATGGGAAGTGGTGAGACACTAGATAATGTTTCTGAGGTTCTTAGATTTATAAAGTTACTCCATGATGAAAAGGGACACAATACAAGTTATAGGAATATTACAATTTCCACTTGCGGCGTGGCAGATAAGATTTATGAACTTGCAGATATGAATCTTCCAATTAATCTTGCAGTGAGCCTTCATCAAACAAATGACAGTGATAGATCAGATTTAATGCCCATTAATAGAAAATTTAATTTAGATGAATTGAAAAAATCTTTGGAATATTATATAAAGAAAACAAATAATAGAATAACCTTTGAATACACTTTAATTAAAAATCAAAATGATAGCAAAAAAAATATTGACGAACTTTATAATTTTGCAAAAAATATGAAGTGTCATATTAATTTAATACCATTAAATCCAATTGATGAATTTGATGAAAAAAGACCTTCTAAATCTGAAATAAATATTTTTAAAGAAAAACTTGAGAAGAAGGGCTTTAATGTTACAATTAGACGAGAACTCGGAAGAGACATCAGCGCTTCATGTGGACAACTAAGGCGCAAGGTTGAGGTGAAATAAATGAAAGTTGTGTCAGCAACAAATGTAGGAAACTACAGAAAAAATAACGAGGACAGTTATTTAATAAATGAATCAAAAAATTTATATATTTTAGCTGATGGAATGGGTGGACATCTTGCCGGTGAAAGGGCTTCGAAGATGGCAACGGAAATAATCGCATCAGATTTTGAAAATGCCAGGGAAGTTAAAAAGATTGAGGATGCTATTGAGATTTTGTCATCTTCTATTAGAGATGCCAATCGCAAAATTTTTATAAGCTCTGAAGAACATGAGGATTATAGAGGCATGGGTACAACCTTATCTTGTGGAATAATCCTTGACGATGTTTTAGTATATTCCAATATTGGTGATTCAAGAATTTACAAGATAAATAGAGATATGGAACAAATAACAAGAGATGATTCCTTTGTAAACTATTTAATGGAAATCGGAGAAATTACTGAAGAAGAGGCAAAAGTGCATCCCAAAAAAAATGTGCTTACAAAAGCTATGGGAACAACAGAGGATATAGATGTTTCAGTAAACACTTTGAAGATAGAAAAAAATGACATATTTTTATTTTGTTCAGACGGACTTACGAATATGATTCCTGATGAAGAAATTTTCAAAATAGTAAAAGAAAATACTCCTGAAGTTGTAAAGGATAAACTTTTGGATCTCGCCCTTGAAAATGGCGGCATGGATAATATTACATTTATTTTAGTATTTAATGAGTAGGTGCACAATGATAAATAAAATTTTAGCAAATAGATATGAAATATTAGAAAAAATTGGCACAGGCGGCATGGGTAATGTATTTAAAGCTCATGATAGGAAGCTTGATAGAATTGTTGCAATTAAGGTTTTAAAATTAGAATACAACGAAGACAATAATTTTATTAGAAAATTTAAGAGAGAGTCTCTTGCTGCAGCAAGTATTTCTCATCCTAATATTGTAAGTATTTACGATGTTGGAACAGAAAAAGTGGAAGACAAAGAAGTTCATTACATTGTCATGGAATATATTGATGGAAAAACTTTAAAAGATTTAATAAATGATGAGGGAAGACTTTCTGAAAAGAGAGCATTAAACTACTGCATTCAAATTGCAGAAGCTTTAAAGGTTGCTCACTCAAAACATATTGTTCACAGGGACATTAAATCTCAAAATATAATGGTAACTCGTGATGACAGAATAAAAGTTACAGACTTTGGTATTGCAAGAGTTGCTGATAATACAACTGTTACTGCAACAAATGCTGTAATGGGATCAGTCCATTATTTTTCTCCAGAACAAGCTAGAGGAGCAAAAGTTGATAACAGATCTGATATTTATTCTTTAGGTATAGTTCTTTTTGAAATGTTAACTGGAAGGCTTCCTTTTGATGCTGATAATCCTGTTTCAGTTGCACTTATGCAAGTTCAATCACAAATGCCAAAACCATCTGATTTTATTAAGAGTATAGATCCTTCTGTAGATGCTTTAGTTTTAAAAATGACAGAAAAGGATCCTAACGATAGATATAGAGATGTTTTTGATTTAATTAAAGATATAAAAGATTACACAATTGGAGCGAGAACTTTTTCTGTTAAGAGAGATTATGAAGAAGATGATAGGACTGTCGTAACTCCAGTGGTTAATAGAAAACAAAATAGAAATCATTCCAACAATTTAGATAATGATAGACAAAAACCTAAAAAAGTTGTGAAAAAGAAAAAATCGGCAGCGCCGGCTATACTAGGAATTTTTTCCGCTATAGTAATAATTGCTTTATTAATTTACGTTGTTCCTAAAGCTATAAAGGGAATGAAAAATAGCGATGTAGTAGAAAAAATTGCTGTTGAAAATTACATTGGCAAAACTAGAGAAGAAGCTAAAGAATTAATTGAAGCACAGGGACTAGTTTTAGATGTAAATACAGTTGAAAATGAAAATGAACCTGACGGAGTTGTGCTTGGTCAAAAGCCTGAAGAAGGAACATCAGTTGATAAAGGATCAACTATTACTCTAGAAATTAATGAGCTTCCTGATTCTGTTCCAGTTCCACCTCTTAAAGGACTAACTAAAGAAGAAGCACAAAAGACTTTGGAAGATAATTCTCTAAAACTTGGATCTGTTGAAGAAGAATTTAATGAAGAAGTTGAGGAAGGAAAAGTTATCTATTCAAATCCAGACGGTGGTTATTCTGTAAAAAGAGGCACAGCAGTAAAGATTATTATTTCAAAGGGAATTGATAAAACTCCTATTGTTTTAAGCGACTACAAGGGAATGGACCAAGATGTAGTTGTAAATCAATTAAAGAGTTTTGGCTTTACCGTTGTAATTGAAAATGGATACAGCAACAAAGTTGCTGAAGGTCAAGTTTATGACATGGATCCAAAGCCAAATCAAAGCGTAGATAAGGGTTCAACTGTCACTCTATTTATTTCAAAGGGAGCAAAAATTAACGAAGAGGAAGAAACCGAAGACAATGAAGACAATCAAAATGAAGATAATTACAATAAAGTAAATCATGTCAAGGTTAAAGTACCAGATGATGGATCAACACACAATGTTTCAGCTGAAAGGGTAAAAGACGGAAGTGGAAATAAAATTGGTGCAACTTCAGTTTGGAATTACAATGTTGATGGTGGAGATGTCAGTAATGTTGAATTAATTGGTCCTGGCGAATATAACATTTATGTTGATGGAAATCTTGTTAAAACTGAGAAAATAAAATAATGATAGGAAAAATTATTAAACTTACAGGTGGTTTTTACTATATAAAATCTGGCGACAAAGTTTTTGAAACTAGGGCTAGAGGAAATTTTAGACATACAAAGGTAGAACCCATTGTAGGCGATGATGTAGAATTTAAATACGAAGAAAAAACTCTGGGATATATTGAAAAAGTATATCCCAGAAAAAATATGCTCACAAGACCAAAGGTAAGCAATGTAGATTTAGCTCTTATTGTTATACCAGTGCTAGATCCAAAGTACAATCTTGTAATAATAGATAAAACTATTATTCAAGCTGAGTATCAGGGTATTGATCTTGCAATAATTATTAATAAATCAGACTTAGATAGAAGTAGCGCAGAAGAGCTTACAAAAATCTATAAAAATTCTGGATTTAAAACTTTTATGGTTTCAAATGAGGATGATAACATAGAAGATTTAAGAGACTATCTTCACGGAAAGACAGTTGCCCTTTGTGGAGTATCTGGTGCAGGAAAGTCTACTATTACATCTAGAATTTTAAATAAAGAAGTAGAAGTAGGAAGAGTTTCTGAAAAAACTAAGAGGGGTAAACACACCACTAGACACACAGAAATACTCTATAATGATGATATTTATATTTTTGATACTCCTGGCTTCTCTTCATTATCGTTAAAGATAGAAGCAGATGATTTAAAAAATTATTTTAGAGAATTTAAAAAGTTTAACAATTGCAAATTTAATAATTGCAATCACATAAAAGAGCCCAAATGTGCTGTTAAAGATGCAGTAGATAGGGGCGAAATAGAAAAGTCAAGATATGAAAATTATCTATATATTTATAATGAATTAAAAGAAAAAGGAGAATATTAATGCTTTCACCTTCCTTGCTTTCAGCAGATTTTACAAATTTAGAAAAGGAATTTAAAATTATGAATGAAGAAAAAGTTGACTTCATTCATCTTGATATTATGGATGGAAATTACGTGCCAAATATTTCCTATGGTCCAGGAGTGGTAAAAAAGCTTAGACCTCTTACTGACATTTTATTTGACACTCATCTTATGATTGAGAGTCCGGAAAATTTTATTGAAGAATTTGTAAAGGCAGGCTCAGATATAATTACAATTCATCCAAGTACAACAAAGCATCTTGATAGAACTTTATCTCTTATAAAATCTTATGGTAAAAAGGCAGGTCTTGCACTAAATCCTGGAGATAGTCTTGATATTCTTGATTACAATATAGAAAATATTGATTTAGTTTTAATTATGAGTGTCAATCCTGGATTTGGCGGACAAAAATTTATCCCATCTGCCCTTAGAAAAATTAGTGAAGTAAAAAAATTAATTGAAAAAAGAAATTTAAAGACTTTAATAGAAGTTGACGGTGGAATTAAACTTGGTAATGCAAAAGATGTTTTAGATGCTGGCGCTGATATTTTAGTTTCTGGTTCAGGAATTTTTGAAAAGGGCAGAACTAGAGAAAATATTAAGGCTTTTAAGGAAATTTTATGAAAAAGGCACTTTTAATTTCAGCTGGAAGACAGGTTTCAAAAGAATTAATTGAAAAATATACAGATAGATTCATTATAGTGGCTGACGGTGGAGCAAGGCTTTTAAAAAAATATGAAATAGAGGCAGACCTTCTTCTTGGAGACTTAGACTCTATTGATGATGAAGCAATTACTTATATAAAAGAGCATAATATTAAAATAAAAAAATTTCCTACAAAAAAAGATTTTACTGACACTGCACTTTGTGTGGATTATCTTTTAGAGGGAGGCTATAAGGATATAGTTATTATTGGTGCTCTTGGCACAAGGCTTGATCACGAACTTGCAAATTTATTTAACCTAAAAATGCTTTATAAATTAGGGGTTTCTGCAAAAATAATTGATGACTACAATGAAGTTATTTATGCAGAAGAAGGCGTCTATGAATTTGAAAAATCTGATAAAAAATATTTTTCTCTTATAAATGCAGGAGACAAAATGAGTTTTACTACTAAGGGTCTTTATTATGAAGTCGAAGATCTTGAAATAAATTCCTTAAATTCAAGTAGAGCTGTTAGTAATGTTATGCTTGGCGATAAGGCGACAATAAAAATAAATTATGGCTCAGCTTTTATCATTCAATCAAGAGATTAATCTAGTTTGAATTTTTAGAATTTAAATAGGAAAAAACCAGTTATGTAAACTGGTTTTTTTAATGCTTAAATTTATTATTTTTCGTCCTTATAATACATTTTGTAATGTTTAATTGATCCGTACTTTCTCTTTAGATAAGTAATTTTTCTACTTACACTAAAGTCTTTATTGTTATTAATTGTAAACTCATAACCATTTTTTAAAAGTTCATCAATTGTCTTGTGGTATTTTTTATCTGTATACATTTTTAAAAGTTTTGGATGAGCATTCATCCAAATTTTTGAAGTATCTTTGTGGTAATAAACTTCTTCTTCAAAACCCAAATCTAAAAGGTCTCTTAAATAAAAATCTAAAACATTTACTCCACCTACAGCCATAAAATAATGGCTTTGTGGAAGCCTTAAGTTCATTTCAAAGGCCTTGTAAGTGTTGTCTCTTGGATCGAACTTTAAATCTATATTTGAAAATCCAGTATAATGAATAGATTCAAGCTTTTCCTTATAAAATTTAAAAAGTTCAGGCATATATTTTGTGTATATTGCATCGTTATTTCCAATTCTTAGTGGAAGAGGGTCTGCAAGAAGAATTTGTCCATAAACCATCATGCGAACTTTACCAGTTTTATCACAATAAGCATTAAAAGATGCTTGATTTGATGCAGGTCCTGGTATAAATTCTTGGACTAACATTGTGCCTTCATAATGGTTATCGTCATAAATTGTTTCTACAACAGATTTTAGTTCTTCAAAATTATGAATTGTATAAACTTTATACTTATTTGGAAAAGATAATTTCACATAAGAAATAGAATCATTGGGCTTTAGTATAAGGGGAAATTGCAAATCAAGTCCCTCAATTTCTTTAGAATCATTTATAATGGCAAATTTTGGATAAGGAATGCCAAGCTCTTGGCAAGACTTATAAAAATCAATTTTATTTTCTAATTTTTCATTTAATTCTGTTGAAGGGGTGTTGAATCTATAATACTCTTTAATTTTTTCCTTATTGTTAGAAAGTAGTTTTGAATATTCATCTCCACAAGGGATAGTTATTAGAGTTGCATCTTCATTTTCTTTTGCAAAATTTATCATTTCTTTTACAAAAATTTTATCATCAGAAAAATTTTCAATAATTTTTCTCTTTAAAATTTTTGAATTGTCAGTGGCTGGTAAAGCTTTTTTGCAGAAAACATTGGAAATTAAATCGTAATTATCATTTAACAAACGGGCAATACCATAGGCATTTTCATCAGAGCCAAGAATTACAAACTTTACATTTAATTTTTTTAGTATATCTTTAGAAATATTTTTCATTTTTCTCCTCACAATAGGTCTATAAATTAACTTATATTATACACTAGAGAATAAAATTATTTAACTTTTACAGGAAAATGCATTGTCTTTATATTTCCAATAGGAGACAATTTCTCTAATGTCATTTTTATTTATAATTTTTCTATCAATATCTTTTAAGTTTTTTTCAATTTCAGAAATAACAGAAAGTTTATCTGCACACCATTTCGGTTCAAAAAGCTTTTTCTTAGGCGGATCACCTGTAATTCTATGTATTACAGTTTTATGGTCTATATTTTCTATGGCATATATTAAAAAATCCACGTATTCATCCCTTGAAAG
>OIEX01000596.1_pt1 | contig 11888 bp, 15 predicted proteins | sample 1581911 | NCBI WGS metagenome assembly OIEX01 (sample SAMN07977761, study PRJEB24534) | human gut metagenome | reverse complement strand
GCCACTGTAGAGTTATCCAGGGTACAATTGCCCACAAATGAACACCTGCAAAACTCAAGGAGAGTGCATGTCTATCACGGCGAAATCCGTTTACCGTGACACGGGAAACTTTTTCCGTAATCAATTCATTACCATCTTGCTGGTATCGTTGTTGTGCGCGTTTATCACAGTGGTGTTAGGGCATGCCTTTTCTCCCACCGACGCACAAATTGCGCAACTTAGTGAAGGCGATCAGTTAACCAGCAGCGTGGGATTGTTCGATCTGGTGCAAAACATGACCCCGGAGCAACAGCAAATTTTGCTACGCGCTTCCGCGGCGTCGACGTTTTCCGGTCTGATTGGTAATGCCATCCTCGCCGGAGGCATTATCCTGATGATTCAGCTGATTTCAGCCGGTCATCGGGTCAGCGCGTTACGCGCCATCGGTGCCAGCGCGCCGGTTTTGCCGAAGCTGTTTATTCTGATTTTTCTGACTACTCTGCTGGTGCAAATCGGTATTATGCTGGTGGTGGTACCCGGTATTCTGCTGGCTATCCTGCTGGCACTTGCACCGGTGATGTTAGTACAGGACAAAATGGGTGTCTTTGCCGCGATGCGCAACAGTATGCGTCTGGCGTGGTCGAATATGCGCCTGGTTGCACCAGCAGTGATCGGTTGGCTGTTGGCAAAAACGTTGTTGTTGCTTTTTGCGCCAAGTTTTGCGGTACTTACGCCAAATGTAGGCGCGGTATTGGCGAATACGCTGAGCAATATGATCTCCGCCGTATTGCTGATCTATTTGTTCCGCCTGTACATGCTAATTCGCCAATAAACCCTGAACGCATTCCGGGCTTGTCCCCGGTGCTTTTGATGACGGAATCGAAGAATGAAGCAGTTTCTTGATTTTTTACCGCTGGTTGTCTTTTTTGCTTTTTATAAGCTCTATGACATCTACGCGGCGACCTCGGCGCTGATTGTTGCGACGGCTGTGGTTTTGATTTACAGCTGGGTCCGCTATCGCAAGGTCGAGAAGATGGCATTGATCACTTTTGTTCTGGTAGCCGTGTTCGGTGGCCTGACCATCTTCTTCCACAATGATGAATTCATTAAGTGGAAAGTAACGGTGATTTACGGGCTGTTTGCCGGTGCGCTGCTGGTTAGCCAATGGGTAATGAAAAAGCCGCTGATTCAGCGCATGTTAGGTAAAGAGCTGAGCTTGCCACAGCCGGTTTGGACAAAACTTAACTTCGCCTGGGCCGTCTTCTTTATCCTGTGCGGTCTGGCGAATATCTATATCGCGTTTTGGCTACCGCAGAATATTTGGGTCAACTTTAAAGTGTTCGGCCTGACCGCCCTGACTTTACTATTTACGTTACTGAGCGGAGTCTATATTTACCGCCACCTTCCGCAGGAAGATAAATCGTAATAAATGCTCGCCAGATCTCCGGATCTGGCGAATTTTTATCCCTTCGCGTTCCTTGTTGCCTTCAACCTGGCTTACTTCCGCCCCGCAGGCCGCATCCCCTCTGTTCTCAGCGCGTAAATTCTAGTAGCATCGCGCCTGTAATCTTTCTCTATAGTCGGTTCTACAATGACAACAACGAATAACACTCCCCAGGGCGAACTGGTTTTACGCACTCTGGCTATGCCTGCCGATACCAACGCAAACGGTGATATTTTTGGCGGCTGGCTGATGTCACAAATGGATATAGGTGGCGCTATTCAGGCCAAAGAGATCGCACATGGTCGCGTGGTAACGGTGCGGGTTGAAGGAATGAGCTTTTTGCGCCCGGTTGCCGTGGGCGATGTGGTTTGTTGCTACGCACGCTGCGTGAAACGCGGGACGACCTCGATCAGCATTAATATTGAAGTCTGGGTGAAGAAAGTCGCTTCAGAACCTATCGGCCAGCGCTATAAAGCTACCGAAGCCCTGTTTATCTACGTTGCCGTTGATAAAGACGGTAAACCGCGGCCAATTCCCTCCCTGGCCTGATAGCACGCGCAAGCATCGCCATCCGGCAATCATTCTGCCGGATTTGGCGGCGTAACGCCAAATCCGGCCTGATGCTTACTCGATCTGTGTTGTGCCGTTCAGGCGGAAAACAATATTCACCACCAGCCCGGAACCTGGCTTACCGGCTTCATAACGCCATCTGCGCATCGCATTTTTCACTTCACGCTCAAACATATTCGCAGGCTGTGCGGACAGAACTTCCACATTTTCAACCCGGCCATCCGAGGTCACGTCAAATTTGACCTTCACACGGCCTTCAATGCGCAATGCCTGTGCACGTGCCGGATATTGAGGCTGATTACGACTTAAGGCTCGCGGACCCGATGGTACGCTCACCGCCGGTTTAGTGGTTGCCGGAGCGGTACTGGTTGTTGGACGCGCAGGCGCCGTATTTTCAAACGGGGATGCCGGACGAGGCTCTGCTGGTTTAACATCACGCTTCGGCTGCTTTTCCACCTTTTTCACCGGTTTTGGCTTCGGTTTAGGCTTGGGCTTCGGTTTCTCAATCACTACCGGCGCTTCTTTTGGCGGTTCGGGGATCGGTTCTGGCTCCGGTTCAGGCTCGACGACAGGTTCCGGCGGCGGCTGAACGGCCTGAGGCGGTTCAAGATCGGCAGGCGCAACCATCGTAACGGAGATCGGCTGCGCTGGCGCAGGCAGTTCAATAACCTGATGTACCGAGGTATACAGCAAACCTGCCACTACAGCACCATGAATGCCGACAGAAAGTAACGTAGGCCAGGGAAAGCGACGAGGTAAATCAAGGGTCATTGAAGTCATAATCGTTTCAGTAAAAAAACCAGGCCCTGATTTTAAATGCAAATAGCAATCATATTCAATAAGACCGTGAAGCTAACTGGCATTTAAAACGCGATTTTATGATAAAAAACCATTTTCAAAGTATGGCCTTAACATATTAGTTATCTTTCCGTTGCAGTTACCAGGCCTTTCCAATAACGTAAATATGACCTTTTACCGTTCAAGGAGCTCTACCCGTGCTGTACGTTATTTACGCTCAAGATATCGCAGACTCTCTCGAAAAACGTCTTTCCGTACGCCCTGCTCATCTGGCTCGTCTGCAACTCCTTCATGACGAAGGCCGTTTGCTCACGGCTGGCCCCATGCCAGCGGTTGACAGTAACGATCCGGGCGCCGCAGGCTTTACCGGCTCAACGGTGATTGCAGAATTTGAATCTTTAGAAGCCGCGCAGGCGTGGGCGGAAGCCGATCCCTACGTGGCGGCAGGTGTTTACGCGCAGGTTTCAGTAAAACCGTACAAAAAGGTTTTTTAAATTTAAATAATCTAATTCAAATTCAAATACATAAAAATAAATAATCATCCACAATCCAAATTAAGGGCGCATTTAGGTACACATTAACCTACGCGCCCTCTCTTTTAGTTACCGCCTATACTTTCAGTCTGACATATGGCTGGAGGTTCCTATGTGTGGACGTTTTTCACAGTCAATGACGCGTGAAGATTATCTTGCCCTGCTCGCTGATGAATCAGAACGCGACATTCCATACGATCCAGAACCCATCGGAAGATTCAACGTAGCACCAGGAACAAAAGTTTTGCTGCTGAGCGAACGTGATGAGCAGTTGCATCTTGATCCAGTTATGTGGGGATACGCCCCCGGTTGGTGGGATAAACCGCCGCTCATTAACGCACGGTCTGAAACTGCAGCCACCAGCAGAATGTTTAAACCACTCTGGCAGCATGGTCGCGCAGTTTGCTTTGCTGATGGATGGTTTGAGTGGAAAAAGGTAGGCGATCAGAAACAACCCTACTTTATTCACCGGGCAGACGGTCAGCCGATTTTTATGGCGGCGATCGGCAGCACACCATTCGAACGTGGAGATGAAGCAGAAGGTTTCCTGATAGTGACAGCTGCAGCTGACAAAGGACTGGTTGATATTCACGACAGACGACCGTTGGTACTGTCACCAGAAGCCGCGCGCGAATGGATGAGGCAGGATGTTGGGGGGAAAGAAGCAGCGGAAATTGCAGCCGACGGTGTCGTGCCGGCTAATAAATTTATATGGCACGCCGTAACGCGTGCCGTTGGGAATGTTAAAAATCAGGGTGCCCAGTTAATCCAGCCAATGTAACGCAGCATTACATTGTCAAAATAATAACAACCATTTGATAAAGTTGAAATTATCATGCTTTCAACTTTCAAAAATAGCTATTGGCTACCTTTAACAACTCATTGATTATCTAAACTTTGATTTTAGTTTTGGGGAGCGTTTTCACCAAGAATCCAAGTTTTTCACGCCGGCACATTCAACACGCGACCACTACTGGCAAACCTCGATGATAAAGTTTTTACTGCCGCTGAGGTCCGCTATGAGCGAAGAGCGGACGTTGGTGATCAGTAGCTTTAGCCAAATTACAGGTATGAGCCGCTAATATAAGCGGCTGTATCTATAAATTATTCTGAGTAGCAGTGCTCGGGCGCCGGGAAACTGCCGTCTTTAACTGCTGCAATGTAGTTTTTTACCGCGCCCTGGATGTCATCCTGTCCTTTCATAAAGTTTTTTACGAATTTTGGGGACCTGCCGGTGATGCTCAGGCCAAGCATGTCATGCAGCACCAGTACCTGTCCGTCAGTATCCGGGCCGGCGCCGATGCCAATGACAGGTACGGACACCGTCTCACTCAGCGCTCTGCCCAGTGAGGCGGGGACGGCTTCAACCAGCACCATCGCCGCGCCGGCTTCTTCAAGCTTTTTCGCGGTATCGATGAGGGCGGCTGCCTGCTGGCTGTCTCTCCCCTGCACCTTAAAGCCGCCAAAGACATTAACCGACTGCGGGGTGAGCCCGATATGTGCGCAGACCGGTATACCGTTGCGTGTCAGTTGGCGCACCGTGTCGCACAGCCACTCTCCGCCCTCAATCTTGACCATCTGAGCACCGGCCTGCATCAGCTGCGCCGAGCTGTGCAGGGCCTGCTCAGGCGAAGAGGAGGTCATGAAAGAAAGGTCGGCGATAATGAAGCCGCCGTTATTTCCGCGCTTTACGCAGGCCGTGTGATAAACCATATCTTCCAGCCTGACCGGCAGGGTGCTGTCATGGCCCTGCAGGATCATCCCCAGCGTATCGCCGATGAGGAGCATCTCCACGCCCGCCGTGCTCAGCTCGTGCGCAAACGTGGCGTCGTAGCAGGTGAGCATGGTGATCTTCTCGCCGTGCTGCTTGAGGTTTTTCAGGTGTGTCAGAGTGATTGATGGCATGGTGTTCTCAGCTAAATCGTTGCGTTAATAAAGGATATTGCGGGTGCGCGAATACCGGATCCCGGCAACGCTTGATCATATTTTTCAATCCGCCAGAGGCCTTCGAGTCCTGGCGTGCCACAGCGCAGATAAAACGCACCGCTTTTTAACCGGAGTTCCGGCTGCGTCAGTGGGGTGTGACATATTTCCCTGACGGCGGCAGGCGCAAGCGCGGTGCTTTTCAAGCCCAGCATGAACAGGTTCAGGTATACCTGCGCCAGACCCACACCGGCAATGATTTCCGCCCTGATGGTATAGCGTGTAACGTGTGCCTGAGACGTCATGTCCCTGGCGCTGAGTGTATTCATAGAGTACCTGCTGCATGATGTATTATTGATTAGCCCCTGTGGCCGCGCGTCAGAGAAACTGCTCTGCCAGCAGCAGGGCCGCAACAATGATCATCAGGCCGCCTGAGATCCGGCTGATATTCAGCGCAGCGCGCGGGCGCGTCCGGAGCACCGTGCCGGAGCCATACCCCACCAGCAGGTAGACCACACCGCAGCTGATCACATGTACCAGCCCCAGCGCGGTCATCTGCAGCGGAAGCGGCCAGGGGGCGTGGACGTCGGTGAACTGAGGCAGCAGGGCTAAAAACAACAGAAAGACCTTTGGATTAAGACCGCTGATGCAAAAACCCTTAAGCGCCCACTTCAGCCGCGAACCGGCATCTTCATTCTGCTCCGCCACCGGCGCTGACGGGTGGCGCAGCATGCCAATGCCGAGCCAGAGAAGATAGCCAGCGCCGGCAACGGTCAGAGCGGTCAGTACGCCCGGTGTGCCCGCAATGACCGAGCCAACGCCCGCTGCCACTATAAGCGTTGCAACAAGATGACCGCTCAGCATGCCAGCTACTGCTGGCATAACCCGGCGTCCCCGAATGCCGGCTGAAATGGCGTAGGCCCAGTCGGCACCCGGCGTGATGACGAAAAGCACGGAAACAGCCCAGAACGCGGCGAACATACTCATTGACATGCGCCGTTATCCTCATAGGTCCCATTTCTGACCGGCCCTTTATCAGTGTCTGAAAACTGCATATATTGAAACCCTTTCCTGACTGATACGTTTAAAAGAGAAGAAAGATTATCGCTTTTTATGCGGAATGTGCTTTCATTTAAAGCATGAAAACGTATGCAATCCGGGAGGTTATTAGGAATGGACAGAACAGACTGCAATATTCTTGCAGAGCTTCAGCAGGACGGACGACTTTCGCTAACTGACCTGGCGGAACGGGTGGGGATCAGCTTATCATCCTGCCAGCGTCGGGTCAGAGCACTTGAACAGGAAGGTGTTATCAGCGGCTACCGGGCGTATCTCGACCCGGCCAGATTCGGGCTGAACTTTTCAGCCATAGTCTTCGTCACCCTGCGCGAGGGAGACCGGCAGGCGGTCAGCACCTTCGAGGCGGCATTAAAAGAGATACCGCAAATTATTCAGGCGCAACGATTGTTTGGCGATCCGGATTATCTACTACACGTTATCACCCGGGACCTGCCGGCTTTTCAGCAGCTGTATGATGAAAAACTCTCCGGTATGCCAGGGGTGCAGCGGCTAACCTCAACGCTGGTTATGAAAACGGTTGTGAAAGACCGTGCCCTACCTGTCTGACGCTTGAGCAGTACCTCAGCCAATCAATATTTTACAGGAAGTTTTTTGGCACTGAGAGAATGTTGTGCTCAGGATCGTTATAAAAGTCGAACGTCCCCTGTTGGCACAGGGTTGCGGTTGCAGCCCTGACTACTTTAGACTTTAATCGATTCAGAGATCTCTAAAGCATCATCTACTTCAATGCCCAGATAACGGACCGTGCTTTCCAGTTTCTTATGGCCCACCCATGAAAGATTCGGTTGTATAGTCGGGTTGATATGTGCCGGTTAGTTCCGACCCGAGACCGGAACAAGAAGTCTTTACTGTGCAAATTGCCAAGCTTTATCAATGCAGCAACAGCTTCTTTTGTCCCTTTGGTTATCTCAAATTGCACAGGGCTGCCGGTTTTCTGTTGCAACACCGTTGCTCTGCTTGAAACCGAACTACCATATGCCACATCAGATACTTTGAGTTTGACCAGATCACAGCCTCGAAGCTTACTGTCCAGGGCCATATTGAACAGAGCTAAATCGTGCGTTTTACCTTCCAGTTCAAGCCGGATTCGGATCCCCCAGATATGAGATATCTGAAGTGGTCTTTTTTGGCCTATGATACGGTCTTTATTCCACGGTGACATGTTCATACTCAAATCTCCTGCAATGTTGGAGATTTGAGTATGGTTGTCCCTTATGAGCGATAAGCGGACTTTGGAAGTGCTTTTAATCATAGTAGTCAAAGAATGACTAGTTAAGTACAGAGGGATTCCTTCTTTTATTCTGCCGTTTGGTATAAATTGGTCTAGTCAATATATAGAGCATTTAATCGAGATGCTAATAGGTTCACAATCTTTACAGGGCAAGCTCCACTTGATGATTTCAAGGGGCACAGTCCCTATGAATTTGACAAGCACTAATCTAATCTGGATTTATTTAAGGAGAGGAATATGGAAGGCAAGGAAATATACGAGCATGAGTTTTCAGGTTTGTTAACTAAATTTGAAGAGGTTTGTACTTGGTTCGATAGTTTGGGCTTTAGGTTTGCAGTAACAAGATATGGGGTATACCACAAAAACCTTCAAAAATTGAAAGCACTATCAAATGGAGAAAGAATTTTCAAAGATACACCCGATGAAAATTTAGTTGCCTTTATGAAGGAGATGATGAATTCTCACGTGGAAGCTAATGAAATTATACGGGTTTACAATGATCTTAAAGGGCTTGATATCCAGGAATATCTCGATCAAATAAAGAAGGTTATCACTGGTCAAGAATTTCGTGCGACTTCTGAGAACGATCCTGCAAGGGACTTTCTGTTTGAGTTGTCAATGGCTGCAAGATTTCTGCGTGCGGGATATAAAGTTTCTCTTAAAAGCATTTGTGATATTGAAGTGAAACTCTCTGACGGCAGAATTCTTTTTGTAGAATGCAAACGAGTTAAGTCGTTAAAAAAACTATCTAAAAACATAAAAGTTGCAAACCAGCAGATCGTGCGCAGGATAAAGGATAGCTCATCACTTAAAAATGTAGGCATGGTGGCCGTTAATGTTACTGATTTGCTACCTAAAATGTCTCTCATTAATTCTGAAGATGCGAGAATGGCAATAAGCGAACATCGTGAGTTGTCACGAAATTTTATCTTGAGGAATTTAGAGGATTTTATGGCAGGGGAAAACAAAAAATGTATAGGTGTTTTATGTGAAAGTTCTTTGTCCAGGCTTATTTCTAGAGGGTTGATTTATTCCCGGCATATTAATAACATCCCCTATGAAAATGATGATTTATTTGAGCGATTAATGCCTCAACTCAGCAATCAGGATATTGCTTAGGGAGGCAGAAGCTTAGCGATATTCCTGTGAGTCATAATTGTCTCCGGAACTGTTTAACGATATAAATGACAATCGAGTTATTAGGAAGAGCATGTGCGTATTTAATGCTACTTTCAGAACTTAACTCATTAATGTCCGCTCCTGGCACGGAGCGGCCGGTCACTCGCTAGACAGCGCCCCCATGATCCTGATGACGCTCTGCTGTGAAGCTGTTTTGAAATAGGTGCTTTTAATCAAGGTCATGCCCTGTTTGCGGTAGAAATTATAGGCGCGTTCGTTATGTTCAAGAACTTCCAGCCATACAAAGTCTTTCCCTCTGGCCCGGGCCAGCTCTTTGATGGTGTAAAACATGACCTGACCGTAACCTTTACGGGTGTCAGCAGGATCAAGATAAAGTTTGTTAAGTAGCATCCCTGACATATTCGTATCAGTGATGCTGCTTTCATAGGTCACTTTCGCAAAACCAATTGGCCTATCGGTCTCTGCTACATACCAACAGACCGCTTGCTCTTTCAGGCTCTGTTCCAGCTCGCCCAGAGAATATTCGCTTGCTAAAAAAGATTCCAGTTCAGACTCTGACTCCCACAGATGTTCAAAGTGTGCGCGGTAGATGCGGTAGCCCAGCGCATTAAGCAACATCGCGTCGGCCGGTGTGGCTTCACGGATTTGTAATGTCATGAATGATTCTCGTCCTGGTAATAAATTAGCGATTACTGAACTATATCAAAACTGTCAGTGATACAGTGGTATGCGAATATTTCAGAGGCTTATCAGTATGAAGATTGTTTTTATCCCTGCGTTGATCGCCGTCCTGATTGATAAAGAACAGGACATGGGAGGGGAATTGACCCGCGATGAGGTTGAGTCCATCCGTGATGGTGCTACAGCCATCCGCCTGCCGGCCGAAGCAGCCGAGGATATAATCAGAGAGCGTGGCTACCGCGATATTGATCCTGAGAATGTCTGGCGCGAGTGGCAGGCGTATAAAGCTGACTGAATGTCGATGGGAACACGCTGCTTTAGTGGCACATGAAAATTGTGCACTTACAAGGATGCGTTTACTCCGCGCCTGGCATGGAACGGAGGGGCAACTTTGAGCGAGGAGCGGATGTCGCGCTAACTCTGTTGACTGATATGGAGGGCATTTTTCGGGTAATGCTCCCATGACAACATCTCTAAATGGCCCACTGCCATTAGACAAATACAGGATGTTAACCAGTAACCAAATGCGCTCGATACCATAGGTTGATTATTGACGAACCTCAGTAAAATTAATTTTTTTAGTTGTTAAAAACTTTTTTTTAACGGATATTATATCAGAGAAGTATGAGTTTTTTAAGAGGATTGAAATGTCAAGATTAAAAAATGAACCCTTAGTAAGGGTATCAGAAGAGGACGGAATCGAAATAAGAAAGATACAATATCCAGATAATACTGTAGAAAGAATTTACAAGCAGAAAGGCGTAACTTTACCACGAATACCTTTAAAAGGGCGCTTTGTAGATCAATATGTAGCTCTACAGTTGCTGGATAAAGATCTTCGAAATGTTATTGGTTGGGAAAGTATAATTAAAAATATTTGTAATGATCTTAACCAAGAACAACACTTCACTCATCCCGATTTAGAAAAAAATTTAATATTAAAGTCTTTGTTTATATCAAAAGTTATTACTTATGGTAAATGTTTTACAGAGGCAAAAGGCCGTCGATTTACATTACAGAGGAATAATATTCCAGAACAATACAGAGATTTGCATGATTTTATTATGAATGTTAGGCATAACTTCGCCGCCCATAAAGGTGAATATGAGTATGACCAATGTGGCTTGGCTTTGACATTACCGGGTACTAAGAAAAAAAGATATTATCATATTTTCTCAGAACTTCATCAAATAAATTATGGCTCTAACGAAGAAGATGATGAGCGTTTTTTAAAACTATATAATTCACTTCGTGAATTCATTAAAGAAAAACAAGATAAATTAATAGCAAAAATATATGCTGAGAAAATTCATACTCAATCCATGACGTATTGGTTGAGCCGAACTGGAAAAGAAACTGAGATATAATTTTTTCGCAGTACAAAAGTTGACCTTTGGAGAGTGTTTTTGATGAAAGCTAAAGTTGATTACATTCCGGTAGACAGCTTAATACGAACTGTTCAACAAGATTGGAAGGACTACCAATCAATATAATTGTATCGATGGCATGATAATTACAAGTGATATGATTTTTACCTTAATGATTCATGCTGTGAATATTTGGCATTGGCAACGACCGCTCTTGGCACAGAGCGGACAAGCTCACTGGACTGAAGGTCTGCGGTGAACGAGGAGCGGAGGCTAGCAGTTGAGCTCGTAGCCAAATAGTCGCATTACTAACATTGCGACGTGTTAATCAACGCGGAGCAGATCACGCTGGAATTATATTCCTGTCGCAAGGCTCTAGATAATCCGTATATAATCATTATTCGAATCTTCGATGGAATGAATATGATGACAGAACCTTTAAGTTGGGAGTGCTGGCGCAAGGTTTACTTGAACAAGAAAAACAAAAAAAGAGCCTCGCTTGAACGGTGGGGGCTACGAAACCTACATTCTGTAGAAACTCTTGATCACATTGTTTCTGAAGTTAAAAAAACATACTTAAACAACAATCCATACATTAAAGTCAGCGCAAACTCAGTTTGGGTTGATGGGACACCTCAGGCAAAGTTTACCGTAAGCAAGCACGAAAATGTGAAAAACTCCTCTACGAGTTACGGCAACACGAATCAGGTAAGTCTTAAAGCTAGGAAAGATGAAGTCCTTAACTGCGAACTAGCAGACCTTTTGTTTATCTTCAATGAATTTAACAGCCAAAATGGTTTTAAAAAAGTCCGTGCCGTTTTATTACAGGGCAAGTGCTCAGAAAAAAACAATTTATTGCCGGATGGACCTTCAACAGAAAAAGAAAGGAAGTTACTTGAATCGGTTAACCGGGAAGAATTGCTGACCTTATATCCTGGTACTAAAGCATCTGGTAATGAAATAGGGACGTACAAACTTGGTGGATATCAACCGGGACTCGCTGATTGCGCCAAGTATCTGATGATGCCGAAATATGAAGCGTGGAACTATAAATCTCCTGAAAATACAGGACCTTACGTGATAGGTTGGCCAGAAAATTCGTCAAGTAAAAGTCTCGGTGTAACAAAAAATTACTTAGATGC
>OIEX01000592.1_pt1 | contig 11950 bp, 10 predicted proteins | sample 1581911 | NCBI WGS metagenome assembly OIEX01 (sample SAMN07977761, study PRJEB24534) | human gut metagenome | reverse complement strand
GGGTTCGGCGTGGTCAGCAGCTTGCAGCCGTAGAAAATCGAGTTCGCCCCGGCCATAAAGCACATCGCCTGGGTCTGTTCGTTCATCTGCTCGCGTCCGGCTGAAAGACGGACATATGAAGTCGGCATCATGATCCGCGCCACGGCGATAGTACGAATAAAATCAAAGGCATCCACATCGTCATTATCGGCAAGCGGCGTGCCTTTCACTTTCACCAGCATGTTGATCGGCACGCTTTCTGGCGGCGTTGGCAGATTCGCTAATTGCAGCAACAGACCCGCGCGGTCGGTCACCGTTTCCCCCAGTCCCACAATCCCACCGGAGCAAACTTTAATGCCCGCCTCACGCACTTTATCCAGCGTATCCAGGCGTTCCTGGTACGAACGGGTTGTGATGATATTGCCGTAGAATTCCGGCGAGGTGTCGAGGTTATGGTTGTAGTAGTCCAGACCCGCATTGGCCAGCCGCTGGGCCTGATTTTCGTTCAGCGTACCCAGCGTCATACACGCTTCCAGCCCCAGTTCTTTTACGCCCTGAACCATCTGTTCCAGGTAAGGCATGTCGCGTTCGTGTGGATTCTTCCACGCCGCGCCCATGCAAAACCGCGTTGAACCGGCCTGTTTCGCTTTACGCGCAGAGTCCAGTACCTGTTCAACCTCCATCAAACGTTCCGTTTCCAGACCGGTTTTATAGCGGGAGCTTTGCGGGCAGTATTTGCAGTCTTCCGGGCAGGCACCGGTCTTAATCGACAGCAGCGTACTGACCTGAACCTGCCGCGGATCAAAGTGCTGACGGTGAACCTGCTGCGCTTCAAACAGCAGATCCAGCAGCGGTTTTTCAAATAATTCGGTGACTTGCGACATTGTCCAGCGAGAAGAATGAGCCATATTGGTATACGTTTCGTTATGAGTTTGGTGTAGACTCGTAAACCTAAATCTTTTTAATTTGGTTTACAAGTCGATTATGACAACGGACGATCTTGCGTTTGACCAACGCCATATCTGGCACCCTTACACCTCCATGACCTCCCCGTTACCGGTTTATCCGGTGGCGCGTGCCGAAGGTTGCGAACTGATTTTAGCCAGCGGTGAGAGGCTGATAGACGGCATGTCGTCCTGGTGGGCGGCGATCCACGGTTACAATCACTCACAGCTGAACGCCGCGATGAAAACGCAGATTGATGCCATGTCACATGTGATGTTTGGCGGCATTACCCATGCCCCGGCCATTGCGCTGTGCCGCCAGTTGGTGGCGATGACGCCAGAGGCGCTGGAGTGCGTTTTTCTCGCGGATTCAGGTTCGGTCGCCGTAGAAGTAGCAATGAAAATGGCGCTGCAATACTGGCAGGCCAAAGGCGAATCCCGTCAGCGTTTCCTGACATTTCGAAACGGTTATCACGGCGATACCTTCGGCGCGATGTCGGTCTGCGATCCCGACAACTCGATGCACAGTCTGTGGAAGGGTTATCTGCCGGAGAACCTGTTTGCGCCCGCCCCGCAAAGCCGCATGGACGGCGAGTGGGACGAACTGGATATGGTGCCTTTTGCCCGCCTGATGGCCGCGCATCGCCACGAGATTGCGGCGGTGATCCTTGAGCCGATTGTGCAGGGCGCTGGCGGCATGCGCATGTATCATCCCGAATGGTTAAAGCGCATCCGTAAGATGTGCGACCGTGAAGGGATCCTGCTGATTGCCGATGAAATCGCCACCGGATTTGGTCGTACAGGCAAGCTTTTTGCCTGTGAACACGCCAACATAACCCCGGACATTTTGTGTCTGGGCAAAGCGTTAACCGGCGGAACGATGACCCTTTCCGCCACCCTGACCACGCGTCAGGTCGCGGAAACCATCAGCAACGGTGAAGCCGGATGCTTCATGCACGGTCCAACCTTTATGGGTAATCCGCTGGCCTGCGCCGTCGCCTCCGCCAGCCTGTCGTTACTCGAAACCGGCGAGTGGCGCTCACAGGTGGCGGCTATTGAAGCCCAACTGCGGACAGAACTCGCCCCGGCGGCAGACTCGAGTTGGGTAGCCGACGTGCGCGTACTCGGCGCCATCGGTGTGATCGAAACCACGCATCCGGTGAATATGGCGGCGTTACAGAAGTTCTTTGTTGAACAGGGCGTGTGGGTACGACCGTTTGGCAAACTGATCTATCTGATGCCGCCGTACATTATTCAGCCCGATCAGTTGCGTCGTCTGACCCAGGCCGTAAACGAGGCTGTGCGCAGTGCAACATTTTTTAGCGATTAATCAGCGCCCGGTCCGGACGTGGAAAAGTGGAACAGCCCGGATTATTCGATGACTGATTAAGTAACAATATTTAGACATGAAGGCCGGATTATTCCGGCCTTTTTTTATTTGCATCAAAGAAATTGCAAATCGTTTTATATCAATGCTGAGCAAAAATTGACGGGTGATTTAGTAAGCGGTAGCGTGAATTTGTCACGTAAGTGATTAAAGTGAAAGGATTTTATGAGATTATCCTTAAATGGAGTTTTAAGAAAATGGCTATTCCAGCTTATTTATGGCTCAAAGATGACGGCGGCGCTGATATCAAAGGTTCCGTCGATGTTCATAGACGTGAAGGCGGCCCGCTTGAGGTTGTACGATGAAACGGCTCGCATTGTTGCTACTACTTCCGTTTATTGTGGCCACTTCAGCAGCTGGCGAAGTGAACTGGCCCGATGCGCTGAAAGGCGTGGCTACGGGCGATCAAGCGTGGCTGAATAAAACGCCAGAACTCGCGGCTGCGGCAGATGTTAAGCAGGCCATTAAACTGGAAGATGCTTTATCTGCTGCCCTAACAGCAAATACAACCGGCGCTCTTGATGCGCTCAGCGTCATTGACGCGGGAAAATGGCCGCACATGCTCGGGACTGATATTGTCTGCGGAGTGCCTGTTGAAGCTCCAGCAACCGTTGAGGATTTTTATCAGCGGACACGTCCTGCGTTGTTAAGCACTGATAAGGGCGCTCGCTGCTTGTGGTTCCTCGAAGCAACATATGAGGAATGGAAAGCAGACAAAGCCCGTCAGGTTAAGTAAGATAATTAACCCGGTCAATATGGCCGGGTCCTTTCCTCCGCTTCCCTTTGATTTTTCGTGCCGCAGCCGCTAAGGCGCTGAACCCTCTCAGCCGCTCCCTGAATACTCAACACCACACAATAACCGCTCATGCAGTGGGTTTAACCGACAGCACCGGCACGCCGCACACGTTCCGGCACCCAGTAAGGATTATTAAATGACATTTCACGTCCCAACCATTGCGGAAAGTACCGACCGCCAGTTACGCGATATTCAGAACGCGCTACCCGATGAGAACGCCGACACCAGCAGCGACAGCGACTACACCGTCCGGGCTAATGCTGTATCAGGCGTGGCGGACGATCTCTACGCCTATCAGGGCTGGATTATTCGCCAGATTTTCCCTGACACCGCCGAGAAGGAGTATCTGGAGTTTACTCGATGCCGCACTGGCTGGACTGGTCACCAGTGCGAATAAAGTATCCTACTTCACCGGAGAGGATAAGGCAGCGCTGGCTGATTTAACTTCTGTTGGTCGTGACATTATCAGCAAGAACGCTATTGCCGACATTCTCACATACCTTGGTTTGCACGAAACCGGATTTGCCACCCTTGATTGAACGCAAAACAGTCCGGAATATTTCGCCACACTACATACGGTTCCTGGCTACACTTTTTGGCTAACGAGAGGAGTCAGCATGAAACTAATCAGTAACGATCTGCGCGATGGCGAAAAGCTTGCGCATCGCCACGTCTTTAACGGCATGGGGTATGACGGGGATAATATTTCCCCGCATCTGGCGTGGGATGACGTGCCCGCAGGGACCAAAAGCTTTGTCGTGACCTGCTACGATCCTGATGCACCAACCGGCTCCGGCTGGTGGCACTGGGTGGTGGTAAATCTGCCAGCAGATACCCGCGTACTCACGCAAGGCTTCGGCTCCGGGCTGGTTGCGCTGCCGGATGGGGTGATTCAGACCCGTACGGATTTTGGGAAAGCAGGTTATGGCGGTGCTGCGCCGCCGAAGGGGGAAACCCATCGCTATATCTTTACGGTTCACGCATTGGATGTGGAGCGTATTGATGTCGATGAGGACGCCAGCGGCGCGATGGTTGGCTTTAACGTTCACTTCCACTCGCTCGCCAGCGCCTCGATTACGGCGATGTTCAGTTAAGCTGTGTTGTGCCGGATGTCGGCTTCGCCGCATCCGGCCTACTAAACAAGGCTTATCTACAGAAATTCAGGCATCAATTTCAACAACGTCCCCTGGGCTAACAGTTCGGTTGCGCACTCAATATCCGGAGCAAAAAAGCGATCCTGCGTATAGTGGGCAACCTGCTCGCGCAGAGCCTGGCGCGCCTGCTCCAGCAGCGGGCTTGAGGTTAACCCTTCACGCAGGTCAATCCCCTGACACGCCGCCAGCCACTCCACGGCAATCACGCCGCGCGTATTCGCCGCCATCTCCCACAACCTGCGGCCCGCTGCCGGTGCCATAGACACATGATCTTCCTGGTTGGCGGAGGTCGGCAAGCTGTCCACGCTGTGCGGATGCGCCAGCGCTTTGTTCTCGCTCGCCAGCGCGGCCGCGGTTACCTGAGCAATCATAAAGCCGGAGTTCACCCCGCCGTTTTTCACCAGGAACGGCGGCAACTGCGACATATGTTTGTCCATCATCAGCGCAATGCGTCGCTCTGATAACGCCCCGATTTCCGCAATCGCCAGCGCCAGGTTATCTGCCGCCATCGCCACCGGTTCAGCATGGAAGTTGCCGCCGGAAATGACATCGCCCTCTTCGGCAAACACCAGCGGGTTGTCGGAAACCGCGTTGGCTTCTACCAGCAGGACCTCCATTACCTGACGCATTTGCGTCAGGCACGCCCCCATCACCTGCGGCTGACAGCGCAAAGAATACGGATCCTGCACTTTTTCACAGTTATGATGCGACTGAGAAAGCGCGCTGGTGTCGGTCAACACGTGGCGGTACAGCGTTGCGGCATCAATCTGCCCACGCTGTCCTCGTGCGGCATGAATACGGGCATCAAACGGACGACGAGAGCCTAAAACGGCTTCGGTGGTCAGCGCCCCACACACCGTCGCAGACGCGAACAGCTCCTGGGCTTCAATTAACCCGCGCAGCGCAAAGGCTGTGGAAGCCTGGGTACCGTTGAGCAGCGCCAGCCCTTCTTTCGCCTCCAGCGTAATCGGCTCCAGCCCGGCCTTTTTCAGCGCTTCAGTCGCCGGAAGCCATTCCCCCTGCCAGCGCGCTTTACCTTCGCCCAGCAGCGTCAGAGACATATGCGCCAGCGGTGCCAGGTCGCCCGATGCGCCCACTGACCCTTTCGCCGGGATCAGCGGATACACCTCGGCATTCACCAGCGCAATCAGCGCTTCAATCACGCTGAGACGAATACCCGAAAAACCCCGCGCCAGGCTGTTGATTTTCAGCACCATAATCAGGCGTACCATCGCGTCATCGAGCGCCTCACCAACGCCTGCCGCATGGGAAAGCACCAGCGAACGCTGTAAATTCTGCAAATCTTCCGTGGCGATACGGGTCTGAGCCAGCAGGCCAAAGCCGGTATTAATGCCATACGCCGTACGGCCTTCAGCGACAATATTATTGACGCAGGCGACGCTTGCGTTGATCGCATCAATCGCCCCGGCATCCAGGCTCAGTTTGACCGGCTGCTGCCAGATGTCGCGTAGTTGCGCAAAGCTCAGATGACCCGGCGTTAATGTCATGGTGTTCATATCAACGTTTCTCCTGCGTCGCCGCGACCATCGGCAAATTCAGCCCTTCTTCGACGGCGCATTCCACCGCAATGTCATACCCGGCGTCGGCGTGGCGCATCACCCCGGTAGCCGGATCGTTATGTAATACCCGGGCGATACGCGCTGCGGCTTCATCAGTGCCATCGCAAACAATCACCATCCCGGCATGCTGGGAGAAGCCCATTCCTACCCCGCCACCGTGATGCAGTGACACCCAGGTTGCACCGCTGGCGGTGTTAAGCAGCGCGTTCAGCAGCGGCCAGTCGGATACTGCATCAGAACCGTCGCGCATGGCTTCGGTTTCGCGGTTCGGGCTGGCGACGGAGCCGGAATCCAGATGATCACGGCCAATAACAATCGGCGCAGACACTTCGCCGCTGCGCACCATTTCATTAAACGCCAGCCCCAGTTTTTGACGCCATTCCAGACCGACCCAGCAGATACGCGCCGGTAATCCCTGGAAGTTAATCCGCTCACGCGCCATATCCAGCCAGTGGTGCAGATGTTTATCGTCAGCCACGATCTCTTTCACTTTGGCATCCGTTTTATAAATATCCTGCGGATCGCCGGAAAGCGCCACCCAACGGAACGGGCCAATGCCGCGGCAGAACAGAGGGCGAATATAAGCAGGGACGAAACCAGGGAAATCAAAGGCGTTTTCCACGCCCATCTCTTTGGCCATCTGGCGAATGTTGTTGCCGTAATCAAACGTCGGCACGCCCATTTTGCTGAACGCCAGCATTGCCTCGACGTGCGTTGCCATTGAGCGTTTCGCCGCCTGTACCGTGCCCTGCGGATCGGACACCGCTTTCGCCTGATACGTTTCCCAGCTCCAGCCGGACGGCAGATAACCATGCAGCGGATCGTGGGCGCTGGTCTGGTCAGTGACCATATCCGGGCGCACACCGCGCTTCACCAGTTCCGGCACAACGTCGGCGGCGTTAGCGCATAGCGCAATGGAGACCGCTTTCCCCTCACGGGTGTACTTTTCGATACGCGCCAGCGCGTCTTCAAGCGATGTCGCCTGCTCATCCACGTAGCGGGTACGCAGACGGAAATCGATCCGGCTTTGCTGGCACTCAATATTCAGCGAGCAAGCACCTGCCAGCGTTGCGGCTAACGGTTGCGCCCCACCCATGCCGCCCAGCCCGGCGGTCAGCACCCAGCGTCCGCTCAGGTTACCCTGATAATGCTGACGCCCGGCCTCAACGAAGGTTTCATAAGTCCCCTGCACGATGCCCTGGCTACCGATGTAGATCCAGCTCCCGGCGGTCATCTGGCCATACATCGCCAGCCCTTTGGCGTCCAGCTCGTTGAAGTGTTCCCAGGTAGCCCAATGTGGCACCAGGTTAGAGTTGGCAATCAGTACGCGCGGCGCATTGTCATGGGTTTTGAAAACGCCAACCGGTTTACCGGACTGGACCAGCAGGGTCTCATCGGTCTCCAGTTTGGTCAGCGCGTTGACGATGGCGTCATAACATTCCCAGTCCCGCGCGGCGCGACCAATCCCGCCGTATACCACCAGCTCATACGGATTTTCCGCCACATCGGGATCCAGGTTGTTCATTAACATGCGCAGCGGCGCTTCGGTCAGCCAGCTTTTGGCCGTTAACGTGGTGCCGCGTGGGGCACGAATATCCTGCTGACGGTACTTGCTATGAGACATGGTAGAGCACTCCTCGCGAACGATCGGACAGATAAGTAACATATACTTGTCTATACAAGTTGTCGCAAGCGTGCTTTTAACAAAAAAGATACAATTTTATTATACTGCGGCAGCAATCACGCTTTTCAGGACATAAACCGCCCTTGCAGGCGATAGCGGGAACCCGGGAAGAGCAAACGGGCATGAGAGACAATGGATGACGCAGACCAGGTTTTACGGCGGATCAGCAGGCAGGGATCGTGTTCTTTGATATTCAGCAGCGCGCACTCTTCGGCACTGGCGCGTACCGCTTCAACAATATGCTCGCCTTCCGTTAAAGGGGCTATCAGCGACAGATACGCGTGCGGCGTAGTCTGGCTGTAATCCTGCGCCAGATACGCCGGCACAATTTCGGCATTCACGCAGCGATCTTCAATCTGCACCGGCAGTTCGTTCTCGTAGTGCACCATGACAGAGTGAAAAATGGAGGTGCCTTCTTTGACGTTTAACACCAAAGCCTGCTGCGCGCTTGCCTGGGTTCGTTCCAGCGTGATCACCTCGCAGCGGTGCTGATGCTGACGGGCGTTGATTTCATCCGCGATGCTGCGAATTTCAAATAGCGCAGACTGGCCCTTCGGCTCGGCGACAAACGTCCCTACGCCCTGCAAACGAACCAGTAACCCTTCATCCGTTAACTCACGCAGCGCCCGGTTGATGGTCATGCGGCTGAAACCATACTGCACCACCAGCTCCGCCTCAGAGGGAATGCGATCGTGAGGTTGCCAGATACCGCTGGCAATCTTTTCGCTGATCTCCTGTTTGACCTTTTCGTAAAAAGGTGCCGGAGCAGAACGGGATGGGAGCATGCGTAAGCCTTCCTTAAGCTGAGAATGTGAGTGGGTACAGTTTACAGGCATTACCCGAACCTGATAAGCGCAACGCCATCAGGTATATCAGTGCCACCAGTGCGCGATTTGCCAACCTAATCGCGCCGCAACGCGCGCCGCTCTGCCATCATCGTCAAAGCGTGGATTAAATTCAACCATATCCACCGCCTGCAGTTTACCGCTACGACACAGGGGTTCAATCAGATTCAGCAGCGTCGCCAACGGTACGCCCAGCGCAGCGGGTGCCGACACGCCGGGCATTTCCCACACCGGCAGCACGTCGAGATCGATAGTCAGATAGATAACATCCAGGTTGGCGACAAACTGCGCTAACTGCGCCTGCGCCGTTGCACAGTACAGATCCTCCACCACGGTCACACCGAGCCGTTGCGCCTCATCCCATAGCGCCTGGGTGTTTGCCGCCCGACTGACACCGATACAGGCATAGTGAAATTCCCGCTGTTGTTCATCGCAAAGCTGCGCCAGTTGGCGAAACGGTGTACCGGAAGTAGCCTGATCGGCATGGCGCAAATCGAGGTGGGCATCGAAGTTGACGATCCCCACTTTCGCCTGCGGGAACGCATCCAGCACGCCTGCGCCGTGCGCAAATGCGGTTTCGTGTCCTCCTCCCAGAACAAAGGTACGTATATTCTCCTGCTGACAGCGCTGCACCGCATTGCGTAGCGCCTGCTGCGCGCCCTCAAGATCGGGGGCCTGCGCCACAATATTTCCCAGATCTACCAGCCGATGATGCCCATCGTGGCTGGCTAAATTCGCCAGCGCCTTGCGCAGCACATCGGGCGCTCCGGCGGCTCCCGTCCGGCCCTGATTACGTTTCACGCCTTCGTCGCAGGCAAACCCAAGCAGCGCTATCTGCTCGCGATACATTTCTGGGCTAAATGTCGGGCTCAGCGTGATCGTCTGAAACAGGCGCAGCGCATTCGGCGATTCGGCGCGGTCATCACGTCCCTGCCACAGCGCAGGTGAAACAGGTTGCCAGTGAGTCATACTATTTGTCCTTTGAATACGCGTTGGTAGAGCGGATTACGCCCCGGTTCATACAGGATCTCGACCGGGAGAGTGGCATCCCACACCACAAAATCGGCCACAAACCCGGCCTTCAATTGACCATGAGTGGCATGACGTCCCAGCGCCCGGGCCGCATGTCGGGTGACGCCCGCCCATGCTTCTTCCGGCGTTAAGCCAAACTGAACGCAGGCCATATTCATCGCCCAGTGCAGGCTGATAAACGGGCTGGTACCTGGGTTAAAATCTGTCGCCACCGCCATCGGTACCTGATATTGACGCAGCAACGCCACCGGCGGACGCTGTTGCTCTTTAAGGAAATAGAATGCGCCGGGCAGCAGCACGCCGACCGTACCGCTTTGGCTCATCGCCGCTACGCCCGCTTCATCGAGATATTCAATATGATCGGCGGATAACCCGTGGTAGCGGCTTACCAGCTGTGCGCCACCCAGCAATGACAGCTGTTCAACATGGCCTTTAATCGGGATGCCCAACGCCTGCGCGGCCTGAAACACCCGCTCGCTCTGCGCCAACGAAAAACCCACGCTTTCACAAAACAGATCGACGGTCTCGAACAGCCCTTGTTCCCACAGCTGCGGCAAAATGGTCTCGCACACCAGCGTAATATAGCCGTCAGGATCATCCCGGTATTCTGCTGGAGTCGCATGGGCAGCCAACAGCGTGGGACTTATTTCAATAATATTCTCCGCCGCCAGCGCCGCTGCCACGCGCAATATTTTCTCTTCTGTCTGCAAATCCAGGCCGTAACCGGATTTTATTTCCAGCAACGTAACGCCTTCTTTGATCAGCTGTTCCATACGCTGATGCGCTAGATGTAAGAGTTGTTCATCACTGGCGCTGCGGGTCGCTGATACGGTGGCATTGATACCCCCACCCTGGGCGCTTATCTGCTGGTAGGAGACACCGTTTAGCCGCTGCTCCCATTCACCTGCGCGGTTTCCACCAAAGACCAGATGCGTATGACAGTCAATCAGGCCAGGTGTAATTAGCCTGCCCTGCATATCAAAGGTATTGTCATGTGTGAGATAGAGCGATGACTCCGGAACGATATCGCGAATCTTCCCCTGACGGACGATCAGCGCATGACCCTCCACCAGCCCATACGGGGTGTTACGTTCGGGATCCATGGTCGCCAGACGAACATTGCGCCAGATAACATCATCAGGGAAGAATTGCTGCATTCGACTCACCACTTGTCATAGGTTGTATAGACATTTATTTTTGATTATACGGATGTTGTCAACCTGAAGGACCGTAATTGTTATGTATTTGTGATATAAGAACTCTCCGCGCCGGGCATTACGGCGATAAAAACAACTTTTTACCTTTTAACCTTCCCGTTTCGCTCAACTTAGTATAAAAAAGCAGGCTTCAATGGATAACTTTCAAAGCCCGGAGCAACCTGTGAACATATCATCAGTTTCCCGTCTGGCGCTGGCAATGGCTTTTGGCGTGACGCTGACCGCCTGTAGCTCTACGCCGCCCGATCAAATTCCTTCCGATCAGACCGCGCCAGGTACCTCTTCGCGCCCGATCTTGTCGGCCAATGAAGCGAAAAACTTCGTTGCTGCGCACTATTTTTCCGCGCTGACGCCAAACACCGCGCCGTGGAGCCCTTCTGCTATTTCTCTGCCTGCACAGCCTGACTTCGTGGTTGGCCCGGCTGGGACTCAGGGCGTCACCCATACCAGCATTCAGGCTGCGGTTGATGCAGCAATCATCAAGCGTACTAACAAACGTCAGTACATCGCGATTATGCCGGGCGAGTATCAGGGCACGGTATATATCCCGGCAGCAACGGGAAGTCTGACGCTGTACGGCATGGGCGAAAAACCGCTGGATGTGAAAATTGGCCAGGCTATTGATGGTGACATGAGCACCGCAGACTGGCGTCGTACGGTGAACCCGGGCGGTAAATACATGCCGGGTAAACCGGCGTGGTATATGTTTGATAATTGCCAGAACAAGCGCGGCACAAATATTGGCGTGATGTGTTCTGCCGTCGTCTGGTCGCAAAATAATGGTCTGCAATTGCAGAACCTGACCATCGAAAACAATCTGGGTGACAGCGTTGATGCGGGTAATCACCCGGCCGTTGCGCTACGTACCGATGGCGATAAAGTGCAGATCAATAAGGTCAACATCCTCGGTCGCCAGAATACGTTTTTCGTGACTAACAGCGGCGTACAAAACCGTCTGGAAAACGATCGTCAACCGCGTACTTTGGTAACCAACAGCTACATTGAAGGCGATGTGGATATTGTTTCCGGTCGCGGCGCCGTGGTGTTCGATAACACCGATTTCCGCGTTGTGAACTCCCGTACTCAGCAGGAAGCCTATGTGTTTGCACCAGCGACGCTGTCAAACATCTACTACGGCTTCCTCGCCACAAATAGCCGCTTCACGGCGAGTGGTGATGGCGTGGCACAGTTGGGCCGCTCGCTGGATGTCGATTCAAACACAAACGGTCAGGTCGTTATCCGCGACAGCGTGATCAACGAAGGCTTTAACATGGCAAAACCATGGGCTGACAGCGTTATCGCAAAACGCCCGTTTGCCGGTAATACCGGTGC
>OIEX01000591.1_pt1 | contig 11975 bp, 10 predicted proteins | sample 1581911 | NCBI WGS metagenome assembly OIEX01 (sample SAMN07977761, study PRJEB24534) | human gut metagenome | reverse complement strand
TTGCTAAAGACGCTAAAGAAGCTATGACTGATGCAAAAGAAAAAACTGAAGTAAAAGGCAAAGAAGCTGTAAAAGAAGCTAAAGAACTTAAAGAAAAAGTTGAATCTAAAGATGTCAAAGCTTCAAGCCAAAAAGTTAAACTTAATGGCAAAGATGTTGTTATCTACGGATACATTATCGACAATTACAACTACTTCAAACTTAGAGACGTTGCTGCTGTATTAAAAGATACTGAAGCAAAATTTGGCGTTGAATATAAAGATGCAGTTGCCACTCTAACTAAGGGTGCTGACTACAAAGTTGCTGATACTGATCAAAAAGAAGTTAAGAAAGTTTCAAAGGGAATTCTTACTAATGATAAAGTAATGGTTGGAGACAAAGCTCTTACTGCTACTGCTTACAAAATTGACAACAGCAACTACTACAAATTAAGAGATCTTGGAGAAGCTCTTGGATTTGGTGTTGACTTTGATAAAGCTACTAACACTGTTTTATTAACTTCTAAAGAAGCTGAAGTTAAAGAAGAAAAAGTTGCTCCTAAATTAGAAGAACTTAAAGAAGCTGTTAAAAAAGAAGTTGTTAATGAAAAAGAAGTTCTTAAATCTGAAGAATACAAAAAATCTGATGTAAAAGTTCAAGCTAACTACGACAATGCTGTTGCAGCTGCAAAATCTCTTCTAGCTGATGAAAAAGCTACTCAAGAACAATTTGAAAATGAACTTAAGGCTCTTGTTGAAGCTAAAGAAAAACTTGGCTTCAAGGCTGATGTTAAAGTAGAAGAAAAGAAAGACGAAAAGAAAGAAGACAAAAAAGAAGTTAAAGAAGTTAAAGACGAAAAGAAAGACGACAAAAAAGAAGTTAAAGAAACTAAATAATTTAACTTAATTTTAAAAGACCATGGAAAAAATCCATGGTCTTATTTTTTTATTTATTTTTATATGCTGTAGTCGTAATTTAAAATTCTTGCCCTTGCCTCGCTTACAAAGTAAAGGGAGCCTGTTATTAAAATTAAATCGCCATCACTATATTTTTCCTTGTAATGCTTAATAGCATCTTCCACAGTCATAACTTCTGCAGAAAGTCCATAGTCTCCTGCTTCTTTTTTTAACTCTTCTGGGCTTGTTCCCCTTTTGTAGTCTAAATTCACGAAGATGACTTCATCTGTGTAAGATGAAATTTCTTCAAGCATTTTTTTGTGTTCCTTGTCAGATAAAATTGACATAATGAGATAAAGTTTTTTGAATTTGAAATTTTCAATGGACTCCACTAATTTTTTGATGCCGTCAAAGTTGTGGGCGCCATCTAAAATTATAAGTGGATCCTTTGAAACAATTTCCATCCTCCCCTTCCAAGTGGAAGATTTTATTCTCTCTCTTATTTTTTCTGTGGAGATTTTTAAAATTCCCTTTTTGTTTAAGAGATAGAGGGCATAAATTGCTCCTAGGGCATTTTCCACTTGGTAATTTCCAATTTGCCTTAAGGAAAATTCTTCCCAGTCACCTAATTTTACCTTGAAATCTATTCCCTTTAAGTCAGATTTTAAAATCTCACTTTCTAAATCCTTTGTGTAATAAATTTCTGCAGATTTTTCTTCTGCTTCTCTATTTATTACTCCTAGAATTTTTGGATCTTTATTTGTTGTAAGGACAAGTCCCTTTTCTGTTATTATGCCTGCCTTGGCATCAGCAATTTCCTCGATAGTATTTCCTAAATATTCCATGTGGTCCATGGAAATTGATGTTATTATGGAAATTAATTTTTCTCGGCCCGTAAAAATATTTGTGGAGTCGGCACGACCTCCCATGCCAACTTCTAATACTGCGATGTCAACTTTTTCTCTGTCAAAATAAATTATCGCCATTATAGTCAAAAATTCAAAGAGGTTAAGTTCGCCATAATCTTCAATTATTTCCGGCTCCTTAGCTATTATAAATTCGCCAATTTCTGCAAAATCTTCCTGTGAAATTTCCTCATCTCCAATTTTTATTCTGTCGCAATAAGTTATGAGGTGAGGCGAAACAAAAGACCCAACTTTATAATCTTCCTTTAAAACATCTTTTATGAAATTTACAGTTGATCCCTTGCCATTGGTGCCTGCCACGTGAATTACTTTTAAATTTTTATGAGGAGAGTCAATTTTTCCCAAAAACTTTTTGATTCTAAGGTTGCCCTTAGACTTAAATTTTCCAATTCTCTTTTCAATGTTTTTTACAACTTCAGTGTATGTCATAGATTTTTTTCAACCTTTGCAATTTGTTCTTCCACTGTCTTTAAAATTTCTTCGTATTTTGTAACTTTTTCTTTTTCTTCTTCAATTAATTTTGCTGGAGCCTTTGAAACAAAGCCTTGGTTAGATAATTTGCCCTTAGCTCTTTTTAGTTCAGCTTCTGCATCTTTTTTATCTTTTTGAAGTCTCTTTAATTCCTTTTCAAAGTCAACAAGTTCCTTTAGTGGAAGCTGAATTTCTGCTCTGTCAAGAACTATGGCAATATTTTCTGAATTTTTCCTGCCTTCATCGTCAGTTATTTCAACAGAATTTGAATAGCCAAGATTTAGTAAAAGTCCCTTAGTTTCTTCAAAAATTTCCTTAATTTCTGGGTCCTTAGTGTAAACAAGAGTGTTGGATTTTTTTGAATTTTCGATGTTCATTTCACTTCTTGCATTTCTAATTTCACGAATTGCATTTTCCATATATTCTGTGGCTCTTTCTTCCTTTTCAAAGACAAGTTCTTCCCTGTATTCAGGCCATTTAGAAACAATTAGGGCAGCTTCTCTGTTAGGTAGGGCTTGCCAAATTTCCTCTGTGATGTATGGCATAAATGGATGAAGAAGTTTCAAAATATTTTCTAATACATAAAGTAAAACTTTTACTGTGTTTGTTTTTTCTTCAGCATTATCTGAATACAAAACTGGTTTTACAATTTCAATGTACCAGTCGCAGAAATCTGACCAGATGAAGTCGTAGATGTCATCTGCTGCAAGTCCAATATCATATTTTTCGATTTTTTCTGTTATTGATTTTATAACTTTTTGTAATTTTGAAAGGATCCACTTGTCTTCATAGTGAAGTTTTTCAAGGTCAAAGTTGGAGTCAGTAATTTCATCTGACATATTCATCATAAGAAATCTAGTTGCATTCCAAAGTTTGTTGGCAAAGTTTCTGTTTGCTTCAACTCTCTTTGTGTAAAACCTCATGTCGTTACCTGGTGTGTTTCCAGTTACAAGAGTAAATCTAAGAGCATCAGCACCGTAGTCTCTTATGATGTCAAGTGGGTCAATGCCATTTCCTAGTGACTTAGACATTTTTCTTCCTTGATCATCTCTTACAAGTCCATTTAAAAGTACATCCTTAAATGGAAGTTTGCCCGTTTGTTCAAGGGCAGAGAAGACCATTCTTATTACCCAGAAGAAAATTATATCGTAGCCAGTTACAAGTACATTTGTTGGATAAAAATACTCGTATTCAGGAGTTTTTTCTGGCCAACCCATTGTTGAGAAAGGCCATAGAGCAGATGAAAACCAAGTGTCTAGGGTGTCTTCGTCTTGGGTGTAAGTCTTGCCTTCGTGTCCCTTAGTATTTGATGGGTCTGTCTTTGAAATTACAATTTCATCATCAGAATCAGAATACCAAACTGGAAGTCTGTGTCCCCACCACAATTGTCTTGAAATATTCCAGTCGCGAATATTTTCTAGCCAGTTTTCATAAATTTTCCCAAATCTTTCAGGAACGATATTTAAATTTCCCTTTCTATATTCTTCAAGAGCAGGCTTTGCAAGTGGCGCCATTTTTACGAACCATTGCTTTGAGATTAGTGGTTCAATAACTGTCTTACATCTTTCGCAGTGACCAACAGCGTTGTGGTGGTGTTTTTTGCCAATGTAATAGCCAAGTTTTTCAAAGTCTTCTATTATTTTTTTTCTAGCTTCATATCTTTCCATGCCAGCATAGTCGCCTGCATTTTCATTTAAGTAGCCCTTGCCATCCATAATTACAAGTTGACCAAGATTGTGTCGTCCACCAACTTCAAAGTCGTTAGGGTCGTGAGATGGAGTGATTTTTACTGCACCAGAACCAAAGTCCATTTCAACATATTCGTCTGCAATGATTGGAATTTTTTTGTTGCCCATTACTGGAATCATTACATATTGACCAACAAGGTCAGTGTATCTTTCATCAGCTGGGTTTACTGCAATGGCAAGGTCTCCAGGTATTGTCTCTGGTCTTGTTGTTGCAATTTCAATTCCCCCTTCCCTATCTGCAAAGGGATATTTGAAGTACCAAATATTTGAATCAGTTTCAATGTGTTCTACTTCTGCATCGGAGATTGAAGTTTCGCAAGATGGACACCAGTTAATAATTCTGTTTCCACGATAAATTAGTCCCTTTTCATAAAGTTCGATGAAAACTTCTTCTACTGCGTTAGATAAATTTTCGTCAAGAGTAAAACTTTGTCTTGACCAGTCACAGGAGATCCCAAGTTTTTTAAGTTGGTTTACAATATTTCCGCCGTATTCATGAGTCCAGTCCCAAGCACGCTCTAAGAATTTTTCTCTGCCAATGTCTTCCTTATCTATGCCTTCTTTTCTAAGTTTTTCTACAACTTTTGCTTCTGTGGAAATAGATGCGTGGTCAGTTCCCGGAATCCAAAGGGCAGAGTAGCCTTGCATTCTCTTTGTCCTAATTAAGACATCTTGAATGGTGTTATTAAGAGCGTGACCCATGTGAAGGTTGCCAGTTACATTTGGAGGTGGCATTACAATAGAGTAAGGTTTTTTATTTTCATCAACCTCTGCCCTAAAATAATTATTTTCCATCCAATAGTCATAAATTTTCTCTTCAAAATCCTTTGGATCATAAGTTTTGTTTAACTCTTTCATTTTTCCTCCTCGAAATTTATATTTTTGTATATTTTTTATATTTTAAAAATAAAAAGCGTCCTCCATCCCTAAGGACGAAAGACGCGGTACCACCTTAATTTTTATTTTTCAATAAACACTTTAAAATCTTTAACGAGATAAGTCGTCTCTGGCTACTAGATTCACCAAAGAAGCAAAAAAGCTACAATCGTAAAGTTTATAAAGACCTCCCAGCAAATAGTCTCTCTCTAAATATAAATTTTTACAATCCTCTTTTTTATTACTTGTTTTTATTTTGTTTCAGTATAAATCTGTGTCGGACCATCAGCCCCACCAATTATTACTATACCTTTATCTTTGTCTTTGTTTTCTTTCTTTTCAGTATAAATCTGTGTTGGACCGTCTGCCCCACCGATTATTTCTATACCCTTATCTTTGTCAGTCTTTTTATTTGTTTCTGTATAGATTTGAGTTGGACCGTCTGCTCCACCAATTATTCCAATAGCTCCAGCTTCATTAGCATTATATCCATATAAGACTCCTGCACCTATTAAGTTAATGGCTACTACAATTATTATTTTATTCATAGGACACCTCCCAATTTATATAAAAGATACCACAAAAATCCTCCAAAATCAATAAGAATTCGATTATCTAGGGATAAAGCCAACTTTTTTATAAACTTTTCTTAGAGTTTTATTGGCAAGGTAGGATGCCTTTTCTGCTCCTTCTTTATAAACTGATTCAAGATAAGCCTTGTCATCTCTAATTTCTTTAAATCTTGTGCGTAAAGGTCTTAGACCTTCAACTACAACTTCTCCCAAGTCTTCCTTAAATTCTCCATAACCAAGATTTTCGTATTTCTTTACGATTTCTTCTGGACTCATGCCAGAAAAAGATGAGTGAATATTAATTAGGTTCTTTAGTCCTGCTTGGTCATCGGAATATCTAAACTCGCCAGATGAATCTGTTACTGCTCTTTTTATTTTCTTTCTAGTGTCATCTTCTGAATCTAAAATTAAAATAAAGGCGTCTTTATTTGAATCAGACTTAGACATCTTTGAAGATGGATCTTTAAGTGACATAATTCTTGCCCCAACTTTTGGTGTCAAAATTTCTGGAATAGTAAAAGTTTCAGAATATCTTGAATTAAATCTTTGTGCCAAGTCTCTTGTGATTTCTATGTGTTGCTTTTGGTCTTCGCCTACTGGCACATAAGAAGTATTGTAAAGTAAAATATCTGCCGCCATTAGGACTGGATAATTTAAAAGCCCTGCTTGAACATCAGTGTATTTTTTTGACTTGTCCTTAAATTGTGTCATCCTTTGAAGTTGACCAAGGCCTGTCATTGTGTTTAAAACCCAGCCAAGTTCAGCGTGAGCTGGCACATGAGATTGAATGTAAATTATTGACTTCTTTGGGTCAAGACCTGCTGCAAGATAAAGGGCAAGGACATCAAGAGTGTTCTTTCTAAGGTCCTTTGGCTCTTGTGCCACAGTTATGGCGTGCATGTCAACAATACAATATAGACAGTTGTATTCGTCTTGAAGTCCAATAAAATTCTTCAAGGCTCCAATATAATTTCCAATAGTTAGGGAACCTGAAGGTTGAATCCCTGAATAAACTATTTTTTTATCATCCATTTTTTACTCCCTTTCTTTTTTCTAAATAAAATATAATAAGTATGCTTATGATTTCAATAAAAGTTACTACAATGCTGCCCTCTGGTCCATAAATTTTATCATAAAGATTATAATTTAAAACTTTAAAATTAAGTAGGCTGTCAAAGCCACTAAAGCCACTGACATTTAAGCCGTAAATCATTGCCATGGAAAAGTTCCAGCCTGCGTGGACTCCAGAAGTAAGCATTATGTTGTCACTGTAGAATAATAATTTTGCAAAAAATATTCCCACTAAAATTGTGTTTAGGGTTGATAAAATTGTCACGCCCTCATTGCCAAGGTGCAAAAGTCCAAAGAAAAGAGATGGCAAAATAATTGCAATTTTCTTTCCATATTTATCAAATAAGGCTCTTGTCAAAAGACCTCTAACTAAAACTTCTTCTGATGTTGATTGGATAAAGAAGGCTATAAAGTATAAAAAGAAAATCAAATTAAGATTTTCAAGATTCATGCCTTTGTAGGCAAGGACTCCCCTTCCCAAATCTACAAGAACATAAAGAGAAATTTGCAAAAATCCAAGGAAAAGTCCAAGGGTGATATTTTTTGCAAGCTTATCTCTTTTGAAATAGATGTAGTCGGCTTTCTTCTTTAAAATAAATTTCACAAATAATATGGCTGCCAACAACTGACCCGTAGTTCCCGTTAACATGACAAGATTTGCATTTTTATAGTCGCTGTTAAAGTAGGTCTGTCTATAAAAAATTAAGGACAGGGCAAGCATAATGCCAGCAGAGACGATGGCAATCATGGCAAGCAAAATCAAAATCTTAAAAATAATTTTAAAAAAATTTTTTACCTTATTTTTTTCTTCCATAATTTATCTGCTTTTTATATCTTCCCATCTCTTATTAACCACTTGTCTAACTTTTTCTTCATCAACATTTACAAGTTTTCTATCCCTCATGATGAATTTTCCGTCGCAAATTACCGATTCTACATCAGAAGAATTTGCTGAATAGACAAGAGCTGAGATGAGATTATTTCTCGGCGTGAAGGAATTTGAATTTAAATCAAAAATTGTAAGGTCGGCAAGGTAATCTTCCTTAATGAGTCCAAGCTTTTCAAAGCCAAGTGCCTCTGCCCCATTTACTGTTGCCATCTTTAAAATTTCTATAGCTGGCACAGCTTTTTCATTCATGGTAACAGCCTTATTTACAATGCCTCCTATGTGCATTTCTTCTACAAAATCTTGGTTGTTATTTGATGAGTCGCCGTCAGTTCCCATAGCCAATTTAATATTATTCTTTAACATTTTATCCACTGGTGTAAAGCCACTGGCAAGTTTTAAATTTGATGATGGATTGTAAACTGGGTAGAATTTTTTATTTTTTACAAGTTCAATTTCTTCATCAGTTATGTGAACGCAGTGGGCTGCAATTATTTGGCTGTCTAATAGTCCAATGGTGTTCACATATTCTATTGGCGTCATGTCATATTCTTTTTTTGAATTTTCTACTTCTGTTAAAGTTTCAGATAAGTGAATGTGAATAAGATGATCGTATCTTTCAATAGATCTCTTTGCAATTTCTTTTAAAAATTCTGTAGAACAAGTGTAAATTGCATGAGGTGCTGGGACAACTTTTATCCTGCCGCCGCATTTATTTTGATAATTTTTGTAAAGAGCATCAAATTCTTCAAGCTTTTCCTCGCCCTTGCCGTCTACATCTGTCATGCCACGAGTTAGGACTCCACGAATACCAGATTCAACTGCTGCGTCGCCAACTCTATCCATTTCGTAATACATGTCGCAAAAAGATGTAACACCAGATTTTATGTTTTCTATAATAGATAGCATTGATGACCAATAAATATCTTCTGCATTGAGTTTTGCCTCAATGGGCCAAATTTCATTTTCTAGCCAGTCCATAAGTGCCAAATCGTCAGCATAATTTCTGAAGTAGGACATGCCAAGATGAGTGTGGGCATTTACAAAACCTGGTGTAAGAAGTTTATTTTCTCCATTAAAGACTTCATCTGCATCAAGCTTTAAATTTTCGCCGATTTTTTTTATTTTATTTTCTTCAATAAAAATATCAGCATGGTCAATTATTTTTTCTCTTTCTATATCTAAATAAGAAATATTTTTTATAAGTATACTCATAATTCCTCCAATAGTAATATTATAACAAAGTTTAAAAATTTTTTTCAATTTATTGAAATTTCTCACTTCATAAAATTAATCTTTGATATAATAAATTCATGAATGGAAATTACTTAGAATTTAATGTTTTTTTCGACATCATTGGCACCATTGCCTTTGCAATTTCTGGTGCCATACTTGGATGCAAAAAGAAAATGGACATACTTGGTGTAATCGTTTTAGGTCTAGTAACAGCTCTTGGGGGTGGATTCATTCGAGACTTGGTCCTTGGTATAACGCCACCAAAGATGTTTCAAAACTCAACTAATGCTATTATATCCACAGTTTTTTCAGTTTTGGTTTTTGTATTTTTTCTCACAAAGAAAAATTTTTCCAACAACCACTTGCTTAAAATTATGAATAGGTTCATGATTATAACTGATACAATTGGGCTGGCATCTTTTACTGTAACGGGAATGGCAACTGCCCTTTCTCTTGGCTATCACAAAAAGTTTTTGCTCATCTTTGTAGGTGCAATCACAGGTGTTGGCGGTGGTATGATTCGTGATGTCTTGGCTGGCACTATTCCCTTTATTTTTAAGGAACAAATTTATGCTGGTGCCTGCATCTTGGGATCAATTGTATTTATCATAGCGAGAAACTTTTTTTCTTATGAATTTTCCATGATAATTTGTTTTTTTACGGTTTTGATATTTAGACTTTTGGCAGTAAAAAAGAGATGGAATTTGCCGAGAATTAAAAATTAGGAGGAAAAAATGGCAGTAGCAGAATTAACACTTATACCTATTGGAACAAAGACAACATCTGTTAGTAAATTCATAGCAGGTGCTCTTGATTCAATTGGAGAAATTGAAGGACTAACTTATGAACTTAATGCAATGGGAACAACAATTGCTCATAAGGACTTAAAGGTTTTATATGATGTAATAAGAAGAATGCAAGAATCCGTCTTTGAAAATGGAGCAGATAGAGTTTACTCTGTTGTTAAAATCGACGACAGACGCGACAAAAATTACACTTTTAAAGATAAAATTACATCTGTTAATGAATAGAGAAAAAATAAATAAAAAAAATTAAGCCTCATCAATGATGGGGCTTTTGATAAATTATTTTGAAAAAATTTTTGGAGGAGGAAATATGTACGAAGGATTTTTAACTGATGTCAAGGGAATAAAACTTGGTCACGCAGAAGATAAGCTCGCCCTAACTGGTACAAGTGTAATCTTGTGTGAAGATGGTTTTACTGCAGGAGTTGACGTGCGTGGTGCTGGACCTGGCACACGTGAAACTGATCTTTTAAGAGCAGAAAATTTAGTAGAAAAAGTCCACGCAGTTTTTTTAACTGGTGGCTCTGCCTTTGGTCTTGATGTTGGTGGCGGCATCATGAAATTTTTGGAAGAAAAAAATGTAGGCTTTGATGTTGGTGTTGGAGTAGTTCCCATAGTTCCTGGTGCAGTTTTATTTGATCTTGCCGTTGGCGATTCTAAAGTTCGCCCTGATTTTAAAATGGGTTATACTGCAGCAAAAAATGCAAGAGAAAAAGATGAAAGCATGGGAAATCTAGGTGCAGGATCTGGCGCAAGTGTTGGTAAAATTTTGGGAAATGATTTTGCCATGAAGTCAGGCATAGGTCAATCTTCAGTAAAAGCAGGCGACCTCATTGTTTCTTCCATTGTGGCTTTAAATGCTCTTGGCGATATTTTTGATTATGAAGATGGAAAAAGAATCGCAGGAGTTTATGATAGAAAAAATAAAAAATTTTTAGACACTTGCGCCCTTTACGAAAAGAGATTAAAGGACTATAATCAATTTAGCTCAGCCAACACTACAATTTCTGTTGTTGCAACAAATGCAAAGCTAACAAAGGCAAATTGTAATAAGATCTCACAAATGGCTCATGATGGTTATGCAAGATCAATTAATCCTGTGCATACCATGAACGATGGAGATACTATTTTTACACTTGCAAGTGGCGAAGTTGCAGCAGATATTAATTTAGTGGGAATACTTGCGGCAAAGACAATTTCTAGGTCTATTGCCAATGCAATTTATTCAGCAGAAGATTCAGGCGGGCTAGTAAGTTATAAAAGCATCAAATAGTATTGATGCATGAAGGGTATCTTTATGAACCCTATCTGGAGGTAAAAATGAATAAAAAAAATGATCGTAACAGAAAACTTGTAATAGCTGCTATGTTAGGTGCAATTACAGTTGTCCTAAGTCTAACACCCCTTGGACTAATTCCCCTTGGTGTTATCAATGCCACAACTATGCACATACCAGTAATAATTGGAGCTATCGCTGAAGGTCCTGTTGTTGGAGCAATGGTTGGACTTATATTTGGAGTTTCATCTCTTCTAAATGCAATTTTAAGAAATGCAAGTCCCGTTGCCTTTGTCTTCTATAATCCACTTATTTCTGTTGTGCCTAGAGTTTTAATTGGAATAACTTCTTATTACTCTTACACTGCAGTAAAAAAATTAGAAGACAAAAATTTGAGAAATCTTACAAAAATTTTGTGGGGGCTTGTTTCACTTTTCTTGGCATATTTACTTTATAGAAATATTACAAATGGTGGCTCAACTTTAAATATTACTTTTGTAGTAATTCTTCTTCTACTTTGTCTTGGATTTTTAGTTTATTCTTTTAAGTCAAATGAAAAGGACTTTCCTCTTGCCATAGGTGCCTTTGTTGGCTCAATGACTAACACAATTTTAGTTCTTGGAGGAATCTATTTAATATATGCCAAGAGATATGTAGAAGCCATGAATATACCAATGGAAAATGCAAAATCAGCAATCCTTGGAGTATCTGTAACATCAGGAATACCTGAAGCAATTTTATCTGTTATTATCACTACAGCAGTTATAAAAGCTTTAAAAGTAAGAAAGGGTTAATATGTTACTTGCAATTGATATAGAAAATAAAAATACCAATTTTGGCATCTTTGAAGGCGAAAAACTTGTCACAAATTTTTCTATAATGACTGAAAAAAATAGGTCCACTGAAGAAATTAAACTCACTATTAAATTAATTTTAAAGGATAAAAAAATAGATTTATCTGACATATCTGACATAATACTTTCAACAGTTGTACCTGAACTTAATTCAAGTTATGAAGTTATTTCAAGAGAAATAATTGGCAAAAATCCCATAGTTATATCTGCTGGAGTAAAAACTGGTTTAAATATAAAATGCGAAAGCCCAAGAGAAGTTGGGACAGATAGAATTATAAGATCAGTGGCAGCTACAGAAAGATTTAAAGAAAATATTATAATAATTTCTGCATCTTCAGTTACCACTATTGACTATATCAATGATAAAAAAGAATTTCT
>OIEX01000584.1_pt1 | contig 12172 bp, 8 predicted proteins | sample 1581911 | NCBI WGS metagenome assembly OIEX01 (sample SAMN07977761, study PRJEB24534) | human gut metagenome | reverse complement strand
AAATCAAATAACTTCTTTTCTTTTGGAACTTGGGACAGGATTTTCTTACATGGGTAGGCAAGTCCATATCAAGGTTGGAGAAAGTGATTTTTATATGGACTTACTTTTCTATCATGTTAAACTACACTCCTATGTTGTAGTAGAATTAAAGACAGAAAAATTTAAGCCGGAATTTGCAGGTCAACTCAATTTCTATGTAACAGCTGTAAATAAGAATATGAAATCAAATAGTGATAATCAAACCATAGGAATACTAATTTGCAGAGATAAAGATAATGTAGTCGCTGAATATTCGCTTGAAAATATCTCACAGCCAATAGGAATAAGTAAGTATGAAATTAGCAAACTACTTGAGCAGGAATATAAAAGTAGCTTACCATCTATTGAAGAAATAGAAGAGTCTATAAAAGAATTAGATTCAGAAAAATAAAATATGAACTTACAAAAGGCGGTAGAAGTGAAAACTATCGCCTTTTTTTATTTGAAGAAAGGTAGGAGAGCATGGCAGATAAAAGAATGTTTTCACTAAAGATAGTTGATAGCGACTTATTTTTGGATATGCCACTAAGTAGTCAATGCCTATATTTTCATTTATCAATGAGGGCAGATGATGATGGTTTTGTAAATAATCCTAAGAAAATCATCAAAATTATCGGAGCGAATGAAGATGACCTAAAAATACTTATTGCCAAAGGCTTTGTGATAGTCTTTGATCAGGGAATTATCGTCATTACTCATTGGAAGATAAATAACTATATTAGAAAAGACAGATATAAGCCAACAATGTATATCGATCAGAAACAGCAGCTTTATCAAACGGACAATGGAGCATATATTTCAGAAGAAAAAGTTGGTTGTCATCTGGTTAACCAAAGGTTGTCAAGTGGTCAACCCAGTATAGATAAGGGTAGATTAGATAAGGTTAGTATAGATAAGGGGAGAGAAGAACAGTCCACCCCCATCTTTTATGGAGAATTCAAAAATGTAAGGTTAAGCAAAGAAGAATATAAGACCCTTAAAGAAAAATTAAACTCACACACAGAAATAATGATAAATAAACTATCAAGATACATGAAAAGCAGTGGAAAGACCTATCAAAACCACTATGCAACAATCTTAAATTGGTATGAAGGAGATAAAGATAAACTAACACAGAAAGGTTTAAATAAAAAAATGAACTATGATGTAGGAGAATCTTTATAGATAAAAAAGAGGTGGAAAGGTACTATTAAAGACTTTAAGTCTAAAAGGTATCAAAGTATGCCAGAGATAAAAAAATATAAATATGACACTTTAAAGGCGATTAGAAAATTAAAGAAAAGCCAGAAGACTTTTAGATGTAAATGTCAACCCCAAAATGGTCCACAGTTATTATCGGAAAGTGGTCCACATATAGTAAAAAATTGATCACATATCTCTTTCCCCTAGGGGAAAGGCATTTTACACAGTCTCTTACAAAAATTTAAAGACCATCATATTTTATTTAAAATTTATGACAGAATAATTTTTTTCGACTAGACGATAAAAAAAAAAGATGATATATTGATATTGATTATTAAATAGCACATAGAAAGAAGGTTAATATGAAACTTTATAAGAAATTATTTTCCTATATGCCTGAAAGAAAAATCCATGGAATACTTGCGGCGATGCTAGCTGTAGTTGGGAATTTGCTACAGTTCTATGCTTATTATTTAATTTGGATTTTGCTTAGAGATGTATTTTGTGGAGAAGATTTAATAAACCTTAAGATTTTCTCTATAAAAATTCTAGTCCTCTTTGCCAGCTGTAGTATCTTCTACTTTGGTGGAACATGGATGAGTCACTTAGCTGGATTTAGGCTTGAAACTAGGCTTCGTGAAAAAGGACTTAGCCATCTACTTAGGGCTTCAAATACTTTTTTTGACACCCATAACTCTGGTGAGGTAAGAAAAATAATCGACAACAACGTGGAACAAACACACATGATTGTGGCTCATTTAATTCCGGATCAAACTGCTGCATTTTTGACTCCAATACTTATGATTATCTTGACCTTCGTATTGGATTTATACCTTGGAATATTTTTTATTCTCATTGTCCTAATAAGTTTAGTACTTGTAAAAAATATGATGGGTGATCAGTCCTTTATGAAGAAGTACATGGATATGCTTGATGAAATGAACTCAGGTGCAGTTGAGTATGTAAGGGCTATGCCTGTAGTAAAGATTTTTAATGCACCACTAATTGGTTTTAAAAAACTTTATGATTCGATCCTAATTTATAAGGACATGGTATATAAATATTCAATGTCCTGCAGGATTCCATACGTATTGTTTCAATGGCTTTTAAATATTTTTATAATCACGCCAGTCTTTCTAGCGATATTCATGGTTTCAAAAGGACAAGATCCCAATGTATGGGCGGCAAAAATTTTATTTTTTACTCTATTCATGGGGATATTCTTTTCTAACACAATGAAAATTATGTATGTATCTATGTTTGTTTTTCAAGCTAACTCTGCTGTAGATAATCTTGAAAATCTGTTCACTGAGATGAAAGAAAAAGAAATAGTTTTTGGTACACAAAAAGATTTACAAAAGAAGAATATAATCTTTAAAAATGTTGATTTTTCATACGATGGCAAGAATAAGATTTTACATAATTTTTCTTTAAATCTTGACGAGAACAAAGTATATGCTCTTGTAGGTAGCTCTGGATCTGGTAAGTCTACCATTGCTAAGTTAATCTCTGGACTATATCCTGTAGATTCTGGAGAAATTTTAATCGGCGACAGAAATATTTATTCCTACGATGGAGAAAGCTTGATGAAGAATATCGGCATAGTTTTTCAAAATCCTAAACTATTCCAAGGAATTTCGATTTTTGAAAATGTAAAACTCGCAAATAAAGATGCAGATGATGAAGAGGTCTACAAAGCCTTAAAGCTTGCCCGCTGTGATGACTTTATAGATAAGTTCAAAGACAAGTACGATGCGATAATAGGTGCTGAAGGGATAAATCTGTCCGGTGGTGAAAAACAGAGGATCTCCATTGCGAGAATATTTTTGAAGGATCCAAAGATAATTATCCTTGATGAAGCTTCTGCTGCTGCAGATCCGGAAAATGAATATGAATTACAGATTGCCTTTAAGGAACTTATAAAAGATAGGACGACAATTATGATTGCTCATAGGCTTTCTTCGATTCGTGGAGTAGACGAAATTTTACTGGTAGAAGATGGAAAAATTCTAGAGAGAGGAAGCCACGATGAACTCATGAAGGAAGACAGCAGGTACAAGAAGTTTATTGAAATGTACAATGAAGCAAATGAATGGAGGGTTGATCTATGAAAAACTATTTAAAAGATAGATTTGCACTTACAGACAAAGGTGCAGAAGGAACCATTGTTGCGATTAAATATTCTACCTTAAAGAGTCTATCCTACATGCTTCCTATGTTTCTTCTTATGTATGTCATGCAAGGTCTCTTGGGGCTGGGCAAGTTTAATCTCAAGATTTCTGTCATCGCATATATAGTAATTGCCCTTATAATGATGTTTGTAATAAATAGAGATTACATCACAACCTATAATGAAACCTATAAAGAATCTGCAAATTTAAGGATTGAACTTTCTGAAATTATAAAAGATCTTCCCCTTAGTTTCTATTCAAAAAGAGATTTAACTGACTTTTCTCAAACGATTATGAAGGATGTAGAGGCAATGGAGCATGGTCTTTCTCATGCAGTTTCAGGTTTTTATGGCTTTATAATAAACCTAGTTATTATTTCCATTTTGTTGTTAATTGGAAATGTAAAGCTTGGTCTTGCAGTTATAGTTCCCATTTATATTTCTGCTATTTTGAATTTGACTTCCACCAAGATGCAAAAGAAAGCGACGGCGACCTACTACAAAGAACAGAGAAAGTCTTCTAAGATGTTCCAAGAACTAATAGATCTATCCACTGAAATCAAATCCTACAATTTGACTGAAGAAAAGGAAAAAAGTGGCATTGACTTTGTTAGGTCCTTAGAAAAGAAACACATTAAGTCAGAACTGGGACAAGTTATCCCCATTGTTTCTGCAACAGTTGTGGCAAACTTATCCCTAGCCCTTGCAATATATGTTGGATTAAATAGCTTGATAAATGGAGAAATAAATATCTTGTATTTTGCAGGCTACCTATTTGCTTCAGCAAGATTAATTGATGGAGTTGCTGCCTTTAACCAATTTTATGGAGAGTTAATGTATATCGATTCGCCAATAGAAAAGATAAAGGCACTTAGATCAGAAGAAATCCAACCGGGAATAGAAACAGAATTTAAATCATTTGACATAGAAGGAAAGAATGTAGAATTTTCTTATCTCGATGACAAAAAAGTCATAGATAATATTTCATTTAAGGCTTTGCAGGGAAAAACTACTGCTCTTGTTGGTCCATCTGGTTGCGGGAAGTCCACTCTAATAAAATTGGTGGCAAGGCTCTATGATTATGACAGAGGAGAAATCTTAATAGATAAAAAAGAGATAAATAAATCGAGAACAGAAGATTTATTTAAACATATTTCCATGGTCTTTCAAGATGTAACCCTCTTTAATGGATCAGTAATGGAAAATATTAGGCTGGGCAGGTCCAGTGCCAGTGACGAAGAAGTGCTAGAAGCTGCAAGGATAGCGAACTGTGACGAGTTTGTAAAGAAACTTGAGAATGGATACGATACGGAGATAGGCGAAAATGGATCTAACTTATCTGGAGGAGAAAGACAGAGAATATCCATAGCAAGAGCATTTTTAAAGGATGCAGAAATAATCCTACTAGATGAAATTGCAGCATCACTTGATGTGGAAAATGAAAAATATATCCAAGAATCTCTAAATAAATTAATTAAAAATAAGACGGTGATGATAGTTTCCCATAGGATGAAATCAATCAGAAATGTAGATCAAATCATAGTTATGAAAGATGGAAAGATAGAAGATTTTGGAAAACACGATGAACTTATAAAAGAAAGTAAAACTTACCAAAAGATGATTGAATCATCTAAAAAATCTGAAGAATTTATATATTAAGGAGGAAAAAATGAATAAATTTGGAATTCGAGATTTAATAAATGCAGGAGTATTTTCACTTTTAACTGTAATGGCAACTTGGTGTGGAGGTATGATAGGTTTTATACCTGTACTTATGCCCCTAGTTCCATTTGCTTGCGGTTTAGTTTCAGGACCAGTCTTTATGCTTTATTCAACAAAGATAGATAAATTTGGAATGGTCTTAATCATGGGAATAGTATTTGGACTTGTATTTTCAATGTCAGGTCATGGAGCGATAGTTTTCCCCGCCATAGTTTTATTGTCATTAATCTGTGAAATTATATTAAAAAAGGGTGGCTATAAGTCAATAAAAACTGCAAGACTAACCTACACAGTCTTTATGATTTTTGCAGCTGCAAATTTAATACCAATCTACTTTGCTAGAGATACCTATTTACAATCTTTAATCGCCCAAGGCTATGGAGCTGAATTTGCAGAAAAACTACTCTCAGTTATGCCCAACTGGTCCTTTATACCTATAGTTCTACTAGGTATGCTCGGTGGATATATAGGATGTAGCATTGGAATTAAAATCTTAAATAAACATTTTAAAAAAGCGGGAATGGCTTAATGAAAATTGATTTTAGGACAAAATTATTCTTAACAATTATCATAGGAATATCTGCAACAGAAGGTTCCATTAGTATGAATTATAAATACCTTGGAATTTTGTTAGCTATATTTCCATACCTACTTGCAATCTTAGATAAAAAATGGTCCCTTATTGGAAAGGGACTTTTTTATACTGGGATAGCGGTAGTAGGACAGATAGTAGCATCCAAGTATCCAAATTCTTATTTAGGGATGGTTTTTAATCTCTACTGCGGAATAATACTTAGAATACTTCCCGGAGTGATGATGGGTTACTACACCGTTTCAACTACAAAGATGAGCGATCTAGTATATTCTCTAAAGAAAATCAAATTTCCAGACTACATAATAATACCAATTTCTGTAATGTTTAGATTTTTCTATTCTATAAAAGAAGATTACAAAATCATCGGGGAAGCTATGTACATGCATGGACTTACGATGAAAAACTTCTTTAAAAATCCGGCGAAGATACTGGAATATAGATTTGTGCCATTACTTATGATTGTATCTCAAACAGCGGACAATGTTGCAATATCTGCCATGACAAGAGGCATGAAAATGAATAAAGAGAGGTCTTCCATATCATGTGCAAGGCTTAAAACGGCGGACTATGTCCTACTTAGTTTCGGAATTTATATAATAATATTATTTATAAGGATAAAAATATGCTAGAATTTAAGAATTTCTCACTTTCATTCAAAGAAGATGAGGGAGAAAATAGAATACTTGAAGATATAAATTTAAAATTTGAAAAGGGATCTATAAATGTCATCACAGGCAGATCTGGATGCGGTAAATCATCTCTAATCAAGACTATAAATGGAATTATACCGGAAGTGGATAAGGCAAAGATGGAAGGGGATCTTTTATTTGATGGAGAAAGTATTTTGGAGATGGATATAACCGACAGATCAAAGTTCATCTCAACAGTCTTTCAAAATCCAAAAAATCAATTCTACGCCATTAATTCTCTAGACGAAATCGCATTTGCACTAGAAAATAGAAATGTTCCTAGGGATAAAATTTATGAAAAGATAGAATATTTTTCAAAACTACTAAATAGTCAGGATCTTTTAGGTAAGGATTTATTCAAGCTATCTGGAGGGCAGAAACAACTAATAGCCATAAATTCTGTGGCGGTTATGGACAACGAAATATATATTTTCGACGAACCATCCGCATCCCTAGACAGAGAATCCATAAAAAAATTGACCCACTGTCTAGAGGTTTTAAAATCCTTGGGCAAGATAATAATCATCGCTGAGCATAGACTCTACTATTTAAAAGAAATAATGGACAGACTACTTGTAATTGAAAATCGGGAAATTTTATCCTATAGTAAAGATAGAATCTCAGAAGAAATACTTGAAAAGCATAGACTTAGAACCCTTAAAGACATTGAAAAAGAAGAACTTATAAGTAAAAGCTACGAAGTGAAGAACCTATTCGACCACAGTTTTGATGAAGAAAAATCACTTGTATGTAGAGAATTTTCCTGCCAATATGAAAAAAATCCAAAGCTATTTGATTTTTCAATGAGCTTTGATCCGGGGATATATTTCATAATAGGAGCAAATGGAATTGGAAAATCTTCATTTATAAGAAATCTTTGCGGTCTTAATAAGAAGCAAAAGGGAGAAGTATTTTACAAAAATAAAAGAATAAAAAACCATGGAGACTATATTTCTCTAGTGATGCAGGATGTCAACTACCAGCTATTTACAGAATCCGTTTTAACGGAGATGAAAATAGTAACAGATGACGAAAAAAAGATTGAAGAAATATTAAAGAAACTAGAACTCTGGAATAGGAGAGAAAGCCACCCACAGAAGTTATCTGGAGGAGAAAAACAAAGACTCGCTCTGGGACTAGCAATGGCAAGTCCAAAGGAAATCGTGGTGCTCGACGAACCTACATCTGGACTGTGTTTTGAAAATATGAAAAGATTAATAGACATATTAAAAGAGATGAAAGATGAAGGAAAGACCATAATCGTCATAAGCCATGACTATGAATTTATAAAAAATTCGAAAGAAAATATAGTGGAGTTTGTATGAAAGAGAATAGACTTAAATCCTGGGGGTTCGAAGAATTTCCCACAGAGGATCCTAGAATTATAAATTATATAGGCTTAGAAAGTCCTGAAAATAAGATGACCTCTTACGAAATATTTCCAGGGGTCATTGTACTCTACATCAGTCTAAAGAAAAAATACAACGCTAATAATTCTTCTGCGGAGGGAAATAGAGGATATAGGATAGGATACTGCTATGAAGGCAACTTTTTCACCTACATAAATAATACCAAGGTACTCATAACTACAAACGAAATATTCGTAGGAAGATCAATACCAAATTCAAAATTTTCTTCCACAACAAGTCATCGAACCACGGCATTTAACATAGTAATAGCAGATAAAATCTTGGATAAAAATTCCCCCTACTTTCCATACATTGGAGAATTTATATATAAATTTAAAAATGTAAAAGACATGGGATGTGCCATTAAAAACGAAGATTTGGTAAAACTTGCAAATGAATTAATTCAAGCACTTAAAGAAAGGGATATGCTATTTATAAAATTAAAATCCTTGGAACTCATATATAGAATAGGAAAAGTTGGCATAAATCCAAGTAAGACCAATTATTTCACGCCCGGAGGGGATAAACTAATGGAAGAAGTAGAGAAATATATGAAAGAAAACCTGGATAAAAATCTAAACTTAGATCATCTAGCGAAAAAATTTAAAATATCAAAATCTACTCTAAACACAAAATTCACAAGATCCTTTCAATACACGCCGATGAAGTATATCCAAAGGTTAAAACTAATATATTCAGAAGATTTGCTTATAAACACAGATAAATCCATACTAGAAATAAGCAATGATCTAAACTTTCAGAATCCATCTAACTTCAACAGAGCATTCAAAGATTTCACAGGACTTAGTCCTAGCCAATATAGAAAACAAAACGAACCTGAATAATAAAATTTAGGTTCGTTTTAGATTTTTCATAACAGAATCCAAAAAATCTCATCTATTTTTTATTTCTAAATATAAAATGGTATAAAGAAGATAAAGATAAATTAAGACATCAAGGAGGAAATAAAAAAATGAACTATGATGTAGGAGAATCTTTATAGGTAAAAAGAGGTGGAAAGGCATTATTAAAGACTTTAAGTCTAAAAAGGTATAAAAGTATGCCAGAGATAAAAAAATATAAATATGATACTTAAAAGGCGATTAGAAAATTAAAGAAATGCCAGAATACTTTTAGATGATAGATACGAAAAGGGTCCAATTTTCACTGTTACTCATGCAGTGTGAATTGGACCTTTTTACATAAGCAATTCTATTTCAAAATTGGTTACCAAGAAATACTTCTTTTCACTGTTAAGTATAAGAGGGTAATTTTAAACAATTTTGTTTCATCAAGATAAGTATTTTCTGATGGTTAAATTTTAAAAAGATTAATAACTCTCGATAAAATTTGAACCTTAACAATTGAATAGACCATGACAAGACATTAATTATTTTTGGAGCGTAATAACCTATCCGCCAAGATCTTTCTGCTGAATAATTCGGCAAAACAAGTACTGCTAAGCAAAAAGAAAGTGGCGATAAGTAAGAGTTTGAATATAGGGAGGGATACCCTATCCGCTATGAAGAAAATGAGGATAATGATACTTCTAAGGTTGAAGCCGGCTCATCCGGAATAGAGGCGGAGGTGAGATTCCTATGTTGCTAATCCAAGGCACTTGTCAATGTCGTAAAACTTAATTAAACAAATAATTATTAGATATAAAACTTTAGAGGAGGTATATATTGGACAATGACTGGAATGGATTGGCTGATTTAATAGCAAATCTGATTGCAAAATATGCTGGTGCTTTAGATTTAGATAATCTGCCCGATCCAACGCCAGCAAAAAATCAAGAGATGAAAAATAGTTTTGACAAGGCAAAAACACAAATTGAGACGGACTAATAAAAGTGTTATAATATACTTGAAATTATAGTCCAAACTTAAATTCAAAAAATTATATATGATATAGAAAAATTATATTGAGGTTAATGCTATGTCAAAAGAAAAAATAAAAGTATACCTCTATACACGAGTATCTACGTCAATACAGATAGAGGGATATTCGTTAGAGGCACAAAAATCACGAATGAAAGCTTTTGCTATTTACAACAATTATGAAATTGTTGGAGAGTATGAAGATGCCGGAAAGTCTGGTAAATCTATTGAAGGTAGAATTCAGTTCAATCGAATGATGGAAGATATAAAATCTGGAAAAGATGGAGTGTCTTTTGTTCTTGTGTTTAAGTTATCAAGATTTGCAAGAAATGCCGCTGATGTTCTTTCTACACTTCAGATAATGCAGGATTATGGAGTTAATCTTATCTGCGTTGAAGATGGCATTGATTCATCTAAAGATGCTGGGAAACTAATGATTTCTGTTTTATCAGCTGTGGCTGAAATAGAAAGAGAAAACATTCGTATTCAAACAATGGAAGGTCGAATTCAAAAAGCAAGGGAAGGAAAATGGAATGGTGGCTTTGCTCCGTATGGATATAAACTTGAAGATGGCAAACTGTTTATAAATGAGGAAGAGGCAGTTGCCATAAGGACGATTTTCGATCAGTATGTAAATACTACGATAGGAGCCAATGGGTTATCTAAATACTTAGAGAATCATGGAATTAGAAAAATTCCAAGACAGAATGGTAAGAATCCTTTGTTTGATGCAGGTCTTATAAGAAAGATATTAAAGAATCCTGTATATAATGGGAAAATAGCATTTGGAAGAAGAACTTTAGAAAAAGTTCATGGTACAAGAAATGAATATAAGCAGGTTGAACAAGATGAGTATCTAATATCTGAAGGGATACATGAAGCTATAGTTTCCGATGAAGTTTGGCAAGCTGCTCAGGTTAAGCTAAAATCTCAAGCAAAGAAATATGAGCATGTGAATAAAGGAAAAGATACACGCACACACTTGCTTTCTGGAATTGTAAAATGCCCGATATGTGGAGTGGGAATGTTTGGAAACAAGTGTACCAAGAAAAAGAAAGATGGCACAAAATATAAAGATTTTTATTACTATGGTTGTAAACATAGGCAGATGATAAGAGGTCATAAGTGTACTTTCCGTAAGCAAATTAGAGAAGAATTGTTAGATGATGCTGTTGCAGAGGTGATTGTCAAGATTGTAAGTAATCCGAAATTTGCTTCTATGATGCAAGAAAAAATCAACATGAAGGTGGACACCTCTGAAATAGAAAAAGAAATAGATAATTACCAAAAGGAATTGAGGAAGAGTCATTCTACAAAGTTTAAGCTAATTGAGGAAATAGATAATTTAGATGTTGAAGATAAGCATTATAAGAGAAGGAAACAGGATTTAGATGATAGACTATATCGTATGTATGACAAAATAGATGAATTAGAATCATCACTAATTGATGCGAAAGCAAAGAAACAGACTATTGAAGCTGAAAAACTCACAGGAGATAACATATATAAGATTCTGATCTATTTTGATAAACTCTATAAAGTCATGAATGATGTAGAGCGTAGACAGTTAATTACAGCTTTGATTTCTGAAATTCAAGTTTATGAAGAAAAACAACCTAACGGACAATGGCTAAAATCAATTACTTTCAAGCTCCCAATTATAGACGACGACTTGAATATAAGTTTGGACAATAATAAACAAGTTGAATCAAAAACAGTCATAGAATTATTTCAAACACTGACTCAAGATGAAGAATGGAAATTATTGAGAGAGCTTAATTTGCTAAATTTAGACAAGAACCTTATTTACAGAGAATTTAGCACGCTTTCTAAAGGAGAACAAACAAAAATACTTTTAGCTATTTTATTTACAAAAGAAGATGTTTTTTTACTCATAGATGAGCCGACAAATCATTTAGATATGGATGGAAGAAAACTTGTAAGTGAATATCTGAAAAGCAAAAAAGGATTTTTGCTCATTTCTCACGACAGAGATTTTTTAGATGGGTGTGTCAATCATATAATTTCGATTAATAGAAATTCTATTGATGTGCAGTCCGGTAATTTCACATCTTGGTATGAAAATAAAATGATGAAAGAACGGTTTGAAATTAGCAAAAATGAGAGGTTAAGAAAGGATATTAAAAGATTAAAAGAATCTGCAAGGCAAAGTCAAACTTGGTCTGACAAAATTGAAAATACGAAAAATGGCATAAAAGTATCCGGTGTAAAACCTGATAAGGGACATATTGGACATAAGTCAGCTAAAATGATGCAGAAGTCAAAGAATTTGAGGAATAGATTAGACAAAGCAATAGAGGAGAAGGAAACTTTATTAAAAGATGTTGAATCAAAGGAAGATTTATCATTACATTCACTAAGGCATCATAAAGAAAATTTATTAACAGTTAACGATTTATCATCGTATTATGGAGATAAACAAGTATTAAACAATATAAGTTTTGAAATAAAACAGGGCGATATAG
>OIEX01000570.1_pt1 | contig 12434 bp, 10 predicted proteins | sample 1581911 | NCBI WGS metagenome assembly OIEX01 (sample SAMN07977761, study PRJEB24534) | human gut metagenome | reverse complement strand
GCTTGTATTACCATCATAAAAGAGAAAAAGGCTGTTAAAAAATAAGACCAATATTCATTTGGGAAAATAGATGATCCCCATCGTATTTATGAAGTATATCCAAGTGGAGATACAAGTTTTGAGGTTTATGAGGATGATGGTTTAACAACTGATTATAAGGAAGGAAAATCAGCTAAAACTATGGTAACTTCTAGTGCTCCAAAGACTGGAAAAGGAACTGCTATTATTAATGTAGGATTATTAGAAGGAGACTATAATGGAATAGTTTTAGATAGATCAACAGAGTTTATAGTTAATGTAAGTGAAAAACCAAGCAATTTAGGTGTTACTTTAGGTGGTAATGATATTCAGCTAACAGAAGCGCAAAGTTTAGAAGAATTTGAAAAGGGAAGTAATATGTATTTCTATGATGAAACTCCAAATCTTAATAAATATGCTACTGAAGGTTCAGAATTTGCAAAGGTTGAAATAACTTCAACACCTAAGCTTCGTGTAAAAGTTGATAAAACAAATGTAAAAGAAAATGAAGTTAAATTAACTATTGATGGATTTAATAATACTCAAGATATTGATAAAAATGAAGTAAATGAAAGTTTGGAAGTTCCAGGTAATTTTAGAGCACCAGAAGAAGATATAACTCCTGAATCTATAAAATTAACTTGGGATGAAGTTGAAGGTGCTACAACTTATGATGTTGAAATTGATGGAACTATATTTAAAAATATCAAAAATAATGAGTATTTAGATACAGGATTGAATTATGATACTGAATATAGTTATCGTGTAAGAAGTGTAAATAAGGATGGACATTCTAAGTGGAGTGAATTGATAAAGGTAAAAACTGATTTAGATCCATACAGAAATGTGCCTAAGGATATGAAAACAGAGTGGAAATGGGGACAATATAGCAGTGATGAACCAAGTAAGGCTGTTGATGGAGATGATTCATCACAATTCCACTCACAAGATAGTGCTATAGATAAACCATTTATAATTGATATGCAAAAGGCATATACAATAGAGAAATTAGAATTATTATTTAGAAAAAATGGTAATGGATCTGTTAAGAGAGCAGAAATATATAGTAGCTTAGATGGGGTAACTTATGAAAAAGTATTTAGTAATGCTGAAGGTTCAGATATAGCACCATGGACTACTGATGGAGAAGTTAAAACTATAAACTTTAATAAGCCAATAAAGGCTCGTTACTTTAAGATTGTAACTAAGGAATCTATAGGAAACTTCTTGGCTATGAGAGAGTTTAGACCTTATAAGGTTGATGGAACTAATGGACAGATTGTAGGAGATTGGAATAATAGTGGTTCAATAGAAGAAGGAGATTTAGTATTCCTAGAAAACTATGCTGGATTAACTACTGCTGACTCTGATTGGGGCTATGTATCAATGGCAGATTTAAATAACAATGGTTTGATTGATGCTTACGATATATCTTATGTTTCTAGTAAATTAGAAGGTGGAGTAAAACCTTCAGAAGGATTAGAACTTCAAGGAGAGATGATGCTTGTACCAAGTAAATCTGAAATTAAATCTGGTGAAACATTTACTATTGATTTAGTAGGAACAGGTCTTTCAGATATTAATGCATTTAGTGCAGAAATTCCTTTAGATTCTACTAAGTATGAGTATATTAAGACTGAAGGAACTGTTTCCACTTCTGGGATGAAAAATCTTTCAAAGGCAAGGGTTCACACAGATAATACCCAACATGTTTATGTGAATTTTACTAATATAGGGGATAATGTAAAAGTAAATGGAACAGATACAATTGCTAGAATAACATTAAAAGCTAAACAAAATATTACCTGGGATATGGAGATTAGCAATGCTTTATTAGTAGATAGCAAGTTAAATTCTAAGTCAGCTATTGCTAAAATTGTTGATTTAGAAAGTGAATTACCATCAGGAAGACCAACTAGTAGTAAGGTTTTAAAAGAAAACATTACTGTAAGTGGTGACTCAAGTCAATTACAAGCAGGAATGGGATTAGATAAATTAATAGATGGAACAACAAGTAGTGATGATAGTTCACGTATGGATTTAAAATGGATATTTACTTCTGATCAACAAGATAAGGGAACTCTTCCTTTTGAAATGACCTTTGAATTTAATGAACCAAAAACTTTAGAAAATTTCACTATATACAATAGAATGAATTCAAATGGAACCATAAATATTGCAGCCATGAAAAAGGTTAAGGCTGTTGGATATTTAAATGGAGAAGAATTTGATTTAGGAGAAAAAGCTAATATTACATCGGCTACAACTGTTTACGAATTAGGTGGACAAGAATTTGATACGATTGTAATTACTGCTTTAGATTCTCATAAAGATAAGAATACTTTAGCTATAAATGAAATTGAATTTTATGAGAAGAGTGAAGTGGAAACAACAGGAATAAGTTTTTCAGAAAATACTCCAGAATCAGTATATTTAAATAGAATTACTCCTATTTTTGCAGAAGTTACACCTGATAATGCAAATAACTTAAACTATAGATTAGCCTCAGAAAACCCTGATATTTTGCAAGTTTTACGTGTAGATAGAGAGGATAAAGCAACTTATTATTTACGTGGATTAAATCCTGGAGTAGCAAAATTAGTTGCAACTACTGCTGACGGAAATCATAAAGTTGAAAAAGAAATAGTTGTTTTAGATGGAATTGATAAAACTTTATTAACTAAAGCTATAGAAGAAGCTAAATCCTATGAATCTTTAAGTGAGATATATAATACTGAATCTTATGAAGCTTTACTTGAAGCTATTAAACATGCTGAAGATGTATTAGAAAACAGTTTAAGTGAAAAAGAAATTGGAGATGCAATAATAAATTTAAGAAGCAAAATTTCAAAGTTAGAAGAACGTGAAACTGTAGAGGAGGATAAGATAGATTCTAGCAAGTTAGAAGCTATTCATGCAACTAGTGAAGCAGATAGAGATTATAAAGAGAATGCTGTAGATGGAGATGAAAATACAATTTGGCATTCAGCTTATCAAGCTGTAGATAAACTTCCAGTATCTATAACAATCAAGTTAGATAAAGCTTATGATCTTAATCAAATAGACTATTTACCAAGACAAAATAGTAGAAATGGTCATGTTACTGAGTATAAGATTGAAACAAGTTTAGATAATGAAAATTGGACTGAGGTAAGAACAGGGAACCTAGAAGTCAATGAAGCTGGTAATGCTTTGGCTAATAGAGGATATAATCCTATAAGATTTAATACTATTAATGCTCAATATGTAAGATTTACAGCCCTTAAAACTTTAGGAGATACAAATAATAAGTATGCAAGTGCAGCTGAATTAGTATTCTACGGAAAAGAGGGAAAAGTAAGTGCCGAATCTATTACATTAGAAAAGACAGAGTTAAAATTAAATGTTAATGAATCAGAGCAACTAAAAGCTGTATTAAATCCTATAGAAAGTAATGATACTATTACTTGGACTTCAAGTGATGAGAGCATTGCTAAAGTAGATGAAAATGGAGTAATTACTGGAATAGGCAAAGGAGAAGCTTTAATCACTGCTACAATACCTAATGGAAAATCTGCTACTTCCAAGGTTATAGTAGAAGATAGCGTTTCTGAGGAAATAATAGTTAGTCCAGTAAGAGACTTTAAAGCTTCTCAAGTTAATAAAAGAGATGTAACTGTAACATGGACTACTCCAGAATCAACTAATGGCTTAGAAGGATATATACTCTATAGAGATGGAAAGAAAGTAGCTCAGTTTGAAGCGGATGAAACTTCATATATGTTTAATAAATTAAACAGGCATACAATTTATAATTTTAAGATTGCAGCTAAGTATTCAAATGGAAAAGTTTCAGAAAAGTCATCAATAACTATTAGAACAGCAAGGTAGATAGTAGCAATTAATAATTATTCAAGGAGGATAAGTATAATTTTATTACTCCTTGAATATAATGATATACATTTTAGGGAGAGGGTTAAATTATGAGAAAAATAACAAAGATAGTATTTATATTCATACTATTATTCAATTTAGTTGGTTGTATAGAAGGAAATTATCTTAGGGATACTTCTAAAGGTAGTATAGTAGAGATTAAATTAGATGATGCTATTACAATGGCTGAAAAAGAAGAATCTATTATACTTTTTACGCAGTCAACTTGTAAAGATTGTACAAATTTAAAGAAGATATTAATTCCTTATTTAGAAAATCATAAAGTAAATATTAATGAAGTTATTTTGGATAATGAAGGAACATCTAAAGAGGAAATTCAAAATAATAGAAAGAAAATAAATGAAATTTTTCCAGAATTTGATTCGACCCCTTCAATGTATTATGTAAAAAATGGAAAAATAATTGATGAAATTTTTGAGGTGAAAAGCGAAGAAGAGTTAGATCAATGGGTTGTGAAAAATAAGCTTGATGCTAAATAAATTACGGCAAAATTATTACTAATTAGGTTTATAAGAGGTAAAATCTTTTATAGACCTTTTTTATTGGTCATATTTTAAATTTTTATTTATTTTTAAAGATATTAAGACTTAAATAGCTTTTATATCTAGAAATCAACATTTATTTAAAATATAATATTTCCATTAAATTAATATTAAAGTTTATTTGTTAGCTATATTTTTTTATATAATATCTTTAAGCTTTTAAAGAGGTGATGATTTTTGGGAAATTATATACTAGATACTAATGTTATTATAAAACTTTGGAATGAAGAAGAAACTATATTTAATAATATTTTAAAGGAAAATGAAATTATAGTTATAGATGAAATACTTAAGGAACTATCAAAAAAAGAAAGAAGACTATTTAAGGGTGAATTAGTAATGTCAGAACGTTTTATGAAGTTAATTCCTTATAGGATTGAATTACATAATATAATGGCAGAAAATTTTATTAAAGAGATAAATTTTGACCATATAAAAGGTAAATTTTATTATTATAAGGGAAAAAATATAAGCAAAAATGACTTGTTGCTTATAGTAGCTTTGAAAGAAAAAAGTGAATTTTATTTGGTTACAGAGGATTTCAATTTAAGTTATATTGCTAAAGAGTTATTAGGAGAAAATAGAGTTCTAAATATAAAAGATATTCTAATGTAAATTATAAGCTCACATTTGATATATATTTAAATCTTATGTATTATATTATATAGCAAGTTAAGTTTAATAGTAATTTAACTTTAATCTATGATGGATATTTATTAAGGTTTAATTTTTAAGGAGAAAATTTACTTAAAGACACTAATAAAAATCAGAGATGAAAGTTTATTTTAGAAAAATGTTAAGTTTAACTTTAATAATAGATTGTAAGGTGAGTTTTAATGGATGATTTAATAAAAGCAATTGATAAGATTACAGAAGAGGAAATCATAAAACTAGTAATTAGTAATAAATTAAATAAGGATACTGAATATAAAAAAATAGTATTTCAGCTTAAAGAAAAAAATAAAAAGGATTTTTATCAAATAGAGAAATATACTGAAAAACAAGTTTTTCATGAAAATATAGAAAAAAAAGAACTTAAAGAGAAGGTAGAAGAATTATTTGTTTCTAAATACAAGCAATTAAATGCTTTTTCTAAAGAAAGTTCTTTCGATCTTAAGGTTTCTAAAAAAGGAAAAGTATTTTTAGGAATTAAGAAAAATAATGAGGCTTTAAAAGTTTTAAAGAAGGAACATAATAGAAAGAAAAACTACATATTAGAAGAGGGAATGATTATAGAGCCTCTTATAGACTTAGGAGTTTTTACTAAAGAAGGAAAGGTTATAAACTCTAAATATGATAAATACAAGCAAATAAATAGATTTATAGAAATAATAGATGATGAAATAAAAAAGATAGATCAAAAAGAGCTTACAATATTAGATTTTGGATGTGGTAAATCATATTTAACATTTATATTATATTATTATTTTGTTGAAATCAAAAAGATAAAAGTTAATATGATAGGATTAGATTTAAAGGCTGATGTTATAAAGAAATGTAATGAAATAGCTAAAAAATATAATTATGAAAATTTACATTTTGAGCTTGGAGATATAAATGGATTTAAATATAATAATAAGGTAGATATGGTAATAACATTACATGCTTGTGATACAGCAACAGATTATGCTTTATATAATGCAATAAAGTGGAATAGTAAAATGATATTCTCAGTTCCATGTTGTCAACATGAATTTAATAGTCAAATAGAAAGTGAAAAGTTTTCTATACTTACTAACTATGGAATAATTAAAGAAAGAATATCAGCACTTATGACTGATTCAGTTAGAGCTAATCTTTTAGAGTGTGCAGGATATAAAACTCAGCTTTTAGAATTTATAGATATAGCACATTCACCTAAAAATATATTAATAAGAGCAACTAAAGGAAATGTTTCTAAGGGTAAGAAAGAAAAGGCTTTAAGTGAGGTTAATAATCTTATTAATGAGTTTAATTTAAGTCCAACATTATATAAGCTTTTAAAAGAGGATAACTTAATATAATTAATAAAACCTTTAATTTAAGTAAGTTTTTTATTTAATTAATATTTTGAGAAAATTATAAAATTCGTAAATAGCTTTAAAGTTAATAAGTTTTTAAAACAGAGAGGAGAGTTTTTAAATTACTTTCCTCTCTGTTTTTTTTGGTTTGTCATTAATTTATTAGACTACATATTAAAAAATACAAAAAAATACTTGTAATTATAAAAATATTATGTATAATTATTTGTGGAATAACGAACTATTAAATTTAAAAATGATATATAGTTCGAATAAACAGTTTTAGGAGGGGCAAATTGAATATATTAAAAAAGACAACAAGTGTATTATTAGCTATATTAATTACAAGTTTTAGCTTAATTGCATGTGAAAGCAAGAAAAATGTAGAAGCATCTAAGGAAGAAAACACTATAGGGATTATAGGTGCTATGAATGAAGAACTAGAAGTACTTCTTAAGGATATGAAAAATCAAAAGGAAGTAAAAAGAAATGATTTAACTTTTTATGAGGGAGACTTATGGGGTCAACATGTTGTAGCTGTTGTATTAGGAGTAGGAAAAGTTAATGCAGCTTCATGTACTCAAATATTAGCAAGTGAATTTAATGTTAAATCTTTAATAAATATAGGGGTTGCTGGAGGAGTATCTAAAGATATATATCCAGGAGATATAGTTATAGGTGATACATATGTACAACACGATGTAGATGCATCTGTTTTTGGAGATAAAATCGGACAAATACCTAGAATGGATGTTTATGATTTTAAAGCTGATGAGAAATTATTAAACTTAGCAAAAGAGGCTGCAAAAAATGTTCCAGAGGTTAAAACTTATGTAGGAAGAATAGTATCTGGAGACCAATTTATTGCAGATAGTAATAAAGTTAAAGTATTAGATGAAGAGTTTAATGCTAAGGCTGTTGAAATGGAAAGTGCAGCTATAGCTCAAGTTGCATATCTTAATAAAATTCCATTTGTAATAATACGTTCAATATCAGATAATGCTAATAATGGGGCTCACATGGATTATAAAGAATTTATACCTGTGGGAGTTAAAAATTCAACATCAATATTAAAATCAATGTTTGAAAATATGTAATAAAAAAATCCAACTTAAAATTAAGTTGGATTTTTTATTATTAAAATTAAAATTTTGGATTTATTTCATCTCTTTGAATTCTTTTTATCTCTTTTAATCTTAGGTTAGTAACCTCTTTTATTTTATCGAAGGATTCACCATCAATAATCATTTGTTTAGCTATGTCATGGGCTGATTTATTATTATTCATTTTAAATACCTCCTAAAAAGAACTTCAATATATATTGTCCCTATAATTTTAGAAGATATTCTTTGAGAACATAGCTAAAAAAGTTAATATGTTACAATATATAAGGTCTTGTATTAAAACCTTATAATAAGACTTAATTTATAAAAGACTTTAATATTAATTAGTCTTCATATAAATATTTTCTTGTCATAGGAAGAGTGTTGTTTATTCCTTTTGAGAATAGGATTTGATGTATGTCAATATCCCAATAGTGGAATGCAGCTGCACAAGTAGCAAGATATAAATGCCACATTCGTAAGAATTCATCATCAAACATATCTCTTTCTTCATCTAAATGATTCATGAAGTTTTTACACCATTCTTCTAATGTTTTCATATAATGAAGTCTTAAACTTTCTACATCTAATGTACGGAAATTAATATCTGCTGCAATATTAAGTTCTTCTCTTAATGTTGGAAGGTATCCACCTGGGAATATGTATGTTGTGATCCATTTGTTTCCTTCAGTTTCTACAAGATTAGTTATGTTATGTAATAGGAATAATCCACTTTCTTTTAATACAGAATCAACACTTTTGAAGAATAAAGGCAAGTTAGCGTGACCAACATGTTCTGCCATACCAACACTAACAATTCTATCAAACTCTAAATTGGATTTTTCTAAGTTTCTATAATCCATTAATTGAACATCAACTAAATCTTCAAGTCCTTCTTGTTTTATTCTTTCTTTAGCTTTCTTAAATTGTTCTTCACTAAGAGTTATACCTAAAGCTTTTACCTTATAAAGTTTAGCAGCTTCTATTATTAAGTAACCCCAACCACAACCTATATCTAATAAATGTTGACCTTCTTTTAAATTAAGTTTCTTTAATATGTGATGTATTTTATTCATCTGGGCATCATAAAGTGTATCTGTTGGATTTTTAAAATATCCACATGAATAACTCATTGTTTTATCTAACCATAAACTATAAAAATCATTACCTATATCATAGTGATGTGCTATATCTTTTTTTGATTTTATTAAAGATGGAGCTTTTATTTTAGAAGCAAGTCTAAATACTGTATTTTTGTTCATAAAGCTATCTTTGTTACGAATAATACTTTCAAAGAATTTTTGAAGATCTCCTTCTATATCAATATCACCTTTCATGTAGGCTTCACCTAAAGCTACACTAGGATCTGATAAAAGTTCTTTTTTACTTGGGAAATTTTTTATAATAAGCTTGAATTCAGGTTCTCCTTCACCATACTTAATTATTTCACCATCCCAATATTCTAAGTCAAAAGGTCTATCTGAAAGATGTTCAGCTATTGATTTGACTATATTTTTGTTAATTTCCATAAAAAAATCACCTCATTTAATATTTATATTTTTATCATACTTCATATTTGTTAAAAAATCTTTCGAAAAATGCACTTTAATTCCTTAAATTTACTGAATCTAATAAATTAATCAAAAAATACTTAAAAATACTCATAAAAATATTTGATAAAAAAGAGAAAATAATAAAATAAATATATTTTATGGAAAAAATAATAATAAATTCAATAAAATTAGTAAATTGGTGTGAATTTAATAATTTTTAATAGTTATTTACTAAATAATATAAATTTGATATTATTTTTAATGGTACTAAAATTAATAGAAAATTAATAAAACTAAGGAGGAAAAGATGAGTTTATTAAAAAAATTAACTTTAGGTTTAATGGCAGTATCTACAACTTTAACTTTTATGGCCTGTTCTGGAAATAAAAGTAATGAAACAAATACTTCTATTAAATCTTTAAGCACAAAAGAAGTACAAGAAAATTTAAAAGATAATTCTTGGATAGCTGTGGATACACGTTTAAGTGATTCATATAATGGGTGGATATTATATGATGAAGCTAGGGGAGGACACATTCCAAATGCAGAGGACTTTTCTGCAAACTGGATAAAGGTTGATGCTAAGGATAAAGAAAATAAATTAGATGAAGCCTTAAAAACTAAAGGGATAACTACAGATAAGAACATAATATTATATGATGCTAATGGAGAAGATTCAAAGGTAGTTGCTGATTATCTTTCAAAAAAAGGATATAAAAATCTTTATTCATATGATATTAAAGAGTGGGCTAGTGATAAAGATCTTCCTTTAGAGAAATATGAAGACTATAGTTTAATAGTTCCTGCTAAAATATTAAAGGAAGTTATTGATGGTAATAAACCAGAAACTTTTGAAAATGCTAAAAACATAAAGGTACTTGAGGCAAGCTGGGGAGATGAAAATCAAACATATGGAAAGGGACACGTTCCTACAAGTGTACATATAAATACAGACACTATAGAACCACCTCCAACTTGGATGCTTGCAGATGATAAGACATTAACTCAATTTGCTTCAGACTATGGAATTAATAAAGATGATACAATAATACTTACAGGTGCTGAGCAAATGGCAGCTTATCGTTTAGCTAGTGTTTTAAAATACATGGGCGTTAAAGATGTAAGAGTATTAAATGGTGGAGATGGAGCTTGGACTAGTGCTGGATATGAATTAGAAACTAAGGTTAATCCTAAAACTCCAGGAGTAGATTTTGGTGCTACTATACCAGCAGATCCTGAAGTAATTACTACTATACCAGAGCTTAAAGAAGCCCTTAAAAAATCTGATTTTACTTTAGTTGATAACCGTACTTGGGATGAATATATAGGTAAAATATCAGGATATAGCTATCATGATAAAAAAGGCCGTATAGAAGGTGCTGTTTTTGGATACGCAGGAGTAAATGGTCCAACATCTTTAGAGTATTATAGAAATGTAGATAATACAATGAGAAATGGATATGAAATAGAAAAAATGTGGGAAGATCAAGGAATAAACTTAAAAAATCATCTTGCATTTATGTGTGGTAGTGGATGGCGTGCAGCTGAGGTTTACACTTATGCTAATGTAATGGGACTAAAAAATACATCTATATACAGTGATGGATGGATTGGTTGGAGTAATGGTGGAAATCCATCAATTACTGGAGAGCCTACAAAATAGTTCATGGATAAAATAAAAAAAATACTATATCCAATAATAGTAATAATTCAAACCATATTATGGATTGGGGTAATTGCTATTCAATATTTAACTAATAAAAAAGCTGGTGTAATGCACCATGTTTATTTTAGGAAATATCAATATTCAAATAGCATAAGTATTGAAAATTTAAATATTTTATCAATTATAGCTTTAATTATATCTTTAGTATTTTTTATATGGTTTATTTATTCTATAAAAGCTAAAAAGAGTGGTTTTTATAAAATTCAAACTATAATAACAAGCATTATAGCTATTATATTAATTCTTGTTATAAAGCTAACATTTTTTCAAAATCTTTTATCTTATTATTACTTTATAATCATAGGAATTATAGTTTTAGTAATTCAGATTTTATGGAATGTAATTATAGCTATAAAATATAAATAACAAAAAAACAAATCATCTTAGTATTTAATTAAGGTGGTTTGTTTTTATTTTGTCTAGATTTTAATAATTATTTACTTATTTTATGAAGTTTAAAACAATTATTAATAATACTCATTTAATATCGTATATAATATACTCGTAAATGAGTATTAAATTAAAAAAGAATAAATAAAAAAATATATAAAATAATAAATAAGAAAGAAAATTTAAAGGAGGAAATAAAAATGAATGATAATCAAGTAGTATCTTTTAGAGATGAAAATGGAAAAAAGATTGAATATCTGGTTTTAGAACAAAAATTAATTTGTGGTGCAGAATATGTAGCAATGGCACCTAAAAATGATAAGACTCATGTGGAACTATTTAAGATTAATTTTGATAAAGATTGGAATGAAACTTTAGATTCTGTAGAATCTGAAAAGGAAATAAATATGTTTAAGCAAGTGTCTAATTTGAAATTTTAATAATTTATATTTAATTTAAAATAAGTACATATAAATTAGAATTTGTCACTATAAAACATATCTATATAAATATTATAATTGTTTTAGGCTCTGTTTTAAGGAAATCCTAACTTTTAAAACAGAGCTTATTTTAAAAAGATTTAGATAAAGGGGGAGAGGTTTAATTAATTTATTAATTAAGCTAATAATTATGAGAAATTTAAAGGTTATGACATTTAATTTAAAATATGATTTTAAAGCACAAGACAATAATGAATGGAGTCAAAGATGTTTAAGAATTACAAAGCTAATAAAAGACCATTTACCAGATATAATAGGTACTCAAGAGGGACTTATTCATATGTTAGATGATATGGATGATTTATTAGATGAGTATTCATGGGTTGGAGAAGATCGAGAAGGAAATGGGAAAGATGAATTTAATGCAATTTTCTTTTTAAATAATAAGTTTGAAGTATTAGAGTGGGATCAGTTTTGGTTATCTAAAACTCCTAATATTAAGGGAAGTAAAGATTTTAATAGTAGTCTTCCTAGAATATGTACTAAGCTTAAGTTAAAAGATAAAATAAGTGGATTAAAGATAGATATATATAATACTCATTTAGATCATGAAAGTGAACTTGCAAGGGAAGAAGGCATAAAAATAATATTAAAAGAAGTGAAGAAAATTTATAAAATTTATAAAACTCCATATATAATAATGGGTGATTTCAATTGTTATTTAGAGGA
>OIEX01000568.1_pt1 | contig 12443 bp, 9 predicted proteins | sample 1581911 | NCBI WGS metagenome assembly OIEX01 (sample SAMN07977761, study PRJEB24534) | human gut metagenome | reverse complement strand
AGGTTTTTTGCTTGAAGCTAAAGCTAGTATTCCTACCACCAGCATAGCTGGTGGTTTATTCATGCTAAAGCGTACAATAAACAAAAAATTCCCTCTTAACTGAGGGAATTTTTTTATCTTATTTTGAAATTTAAATACAAGAATTAGTGTTTTAAACTTGCTGCCTTTTTTAAGTAGCCTCTATTGTATTTGTTTTCTCCTTCTTCCATATTTCTCTTTGCTTGTGAAAGCATTAATTTTATTCTGTTAAATTGATTTACTTCAGAAGCTGAAGCATCATAATCTATTGGAATAATATTTGCTCTATCGTAGGAATTTCTTATTGCCTTTATTACACCCTTGCCTGTTATATGATTTGGAAGGCATCCAAAAGGTTGTACGCAGACAATATTTTCTACCCCTGACTCAATTAGTTCTACCATTTCGCCAGTTAAAAGCCAACCTTCTCCATATTGATTGCCAAGGTCAACATATTTTTCTGCATATTCAATAATATCTTCAATTTTTTCTGGAACAATAAATCTTGTAGCTTCAAGAGCCATTCTAATATATTTTCTATAGGATTCAATGTAAGAAATTCCCATTTCACAAATAAAAGCTGTAAGTCTTGATTTAGAAAGTTTCTCAGCCTTTGCCCTTGCATTTTTAAAGGAATACATCATAAAATCTGTAAGATCTGGTATTACAACTTCAGCTCCTTCTTTTTCAAGAAGTTCTGCCACATGATTATTGGCAGCTGGATCATACTTAACTAAAATTTCTCCAACAATTCCAACTTTTGGCTTCTTTTCATTTGTTATTTCAAGCCTATTAAATTCTCCAATCATTCTATTAATATTGGATATAAAAGTTTTTTTGCTGTAATTTAAGTCTTCTGATGTGGTAATATCAATCCATCTGTCACGTAAAATATTTGCTGAACCCTTTATAACTTCGTAAGGTCTTGTTGCTTGAGTAAGTCTCATAATAAGATCGGCATAAAGCATTCCTTGAATTAATTTTCTGCCAAGCCTTACCAATTGTTTTTTATCAAATTCAAAACCTGTGTGCTTTTCAATTCCTTGGAAGGATAAACCAATTACTGGCACATGACCATAGCCTGCATCCTTTAGGGCCTTTCTAATAAATCCAACATAGTTTGAAGCTCTGCAAGCTCCACCAGTTTGACTCATAAGAAGTGCCAAGCGATTTGTGTCATATTTTCCAGATTTTACTGCATCTATAAATTGTCCAACTACAAAAATTGATGGATAACAAGCATCGTTATTTACATATTTTAATCCTTCATTTACAACTTTGTGACCAGAATCTTCTAGAAGTTCAATATTTATTCCCTCTTGTCTTAAAATTGGTTCAAAAATACTAAAATGAAGTGGAGCCATTTGTGGCATTAAAATTGTATAATCTTTCTTCATTTCCTTTGTGAACATTACTGGATTGTCATCTAAAAGTCCTTCTAATTCTGCATCAATTTTTTCAAATTCTCTTTTTTCTGCTGCTTCAATTAAAGATCTAATTCTGATTTTTATGGCACCTAAATTTGAAACTTCATCAATTTTTAAAACTGTATAAATTTTATTATAGGCCTCTAAAATATGTTGTACTTGGTCTGTTGTAACTGCATCAATTCCACAACCAAAGGAATTAAGTTGAACAAGCTCTAAATTTTCATGTTCACCAACAAATTTTGCTGCTCTGTAAAGTCTAGAGTGATAATTCCATTGATCTAGAACTCTTAGTTTTGAATCAATTTCAACATTTCTTGCAATTCCATCTTCAGAAATTACAGCAAGACCAAGGCTTGTAATAAGTTCAGGGATGCCATGATTTATTTCTGGGTCAATATGATAAGGTCTACCTGATAAAACTATTGCCCTTTGATTTTTCTTATTAACTTCTTCTAGAATTCTATTTCCTTCATTTAAAATGTCAAGCCTATATCTATCTTGTTCTTCATAAGCTGCACGCACAGCTTTTTTTACTTCATCTTTTGGTATAAAGTGGAAGACTTCAGAAAGTCTCTTTTCAAGTTTTTTTCTGTCATCAAAGGATATAAAAGGATTCATGAATTTTACTTTGCCATCAATTATTGCATCGACATTATTTTTTATTACTTCAGAATAACCTGCAACTACAGGGCAGTTTAAAGTGTTATCGGCATTTTTAAATTGCTTTTCTTCATAAAATACAGCTGGATAAAATATAAAATCTATTCCCTTTTCTATTAAATCTTCTATATGACCATGAGAAATTTTGGCAGGATAGCAGGCAGTTTCACTAGTAATAGTTTCTATCCCCTTTTCATAAATTTCTCTTGATGATTTACTTGAAAGGACTACAGAATATCCAAGTTCTGTTAAAAATGTGTGCCAGAATGGATAATTTTCATAAATATTTAAAACTCTAGGAATACCAACTATACCACGTTTTGCTTCTTTTTCTGGAAGAGATTTATAATCAAAAACTCTTTCATATTTATAGCGATACATGTTTGGAAGTTCATCTTCCTTATTTCTTACGCGACCTGCTCCCTTTTCACACCTATTTCCTGTAATATATCTCTTTCCATTTGGAAAAATATTTACAGAAAGGGCACAATTATTTGTACATTGTCTACAATTTGTAGAAATTGATTTGTATTCAAATTTTTCTAATTCTTCTTCAGAAATTAAATTAGATTTACCTGTGGATTTTTCTTTAGAGATTAGTGCCATGCCAAGGGCGCCCATAAGTCCTGCAATATCTGGTCTTGTTACATCAACACCAGTTAAATTTTCAAAGGCCCTTAAAACTGCATCAGATAAAAATGTTCCGCCTTGAACTACTATGTGTTCTCCTAATTCCTTTGGATCTCTAATTTTTATTACTTTTTGTATTGCATTTCTAATTACAGAATAGGCAAGTCCTGCAGAAATATCTGGAACTGATGCCCCTTCTTTTTGTGCTTGTTTTACATTTGAGTTCATAAAAACTGTGCAGCGTGAACCTAAATCCACTGGCTCTCTTGATAATGTGGCTTCCTTTGAAAATTCTTCTGCACTCATACTTACTGAATGGGCAAAAGTTTCAAGAAAAGAACCACAGCCAGCAGAGCAAGCTTCATTTAATAAAATAGATTCTATTACACCATTTTTTATTTTCATGGACTTCATGTCTTGTCCACCAATGTCTAAAATAAAATCAACTTCTGGATCAAAATACTTAGCAGCAGTAAAATGTGCTATAGTTTCTACTTCTCCAAAATCTAAATTTAGAGCTGCTTTTAAAAATTCTTCACCATAACCAGTTGTACCACAGCCTGCAAAATATGCTTTTTCATTTTTTTCCTTATAAATTTCTTTTAGATTTTCTATGGCAATGTCAAGTGGGTTTCCCTTATTTGAGCCGTAGAAACTATATAAAAGTTCATTTTTATCAGAAATTGCAACAAGTTTTGATGTAGTTGAACCTGAGTCAATACCCAAATAAATTGGTCCCTCATAAGTTTTTAAATCAAGTTTTTTTAAGGACTTCGTCTTATGTCTTTCACGAAATTCTAAAACTTCTTCATCACTTGTAAAAAGTGGCGGCATTACTGTACTTTCTTTTATATTTATATCTGCCTTATTGTTGACCCTATTAAAAAGTTCAACAAAAGAAATTGGTTTTGAATCAAAACTTGAAAGTGCCGCTCCAAGTGCAACAAAAATCTGTGAATTTTCTGGAGAAATTATTTCATCTTCACTTAAATATAAAGTTTCAACAAATCTTTCCTTTAACATTGGCAAGAAGTGTAGAGGTCCACCTAAAAAAGCAACATTTCTCCTAATAGGTCTACCACAAACAAGGTTTGAAATAGTTTGATTTACAACTGATTGAAAAACAGAAATAGCTATATCTGATTTACTTGCGCCTTGATTTATTAAAGCTTGGACATCAGTTTTTGCAAATACACCGCAACGAGATGCAATTGGATATAATTTTTTATAATTTTTTGCCATTTCATTTAAGCCAGATGCATCAGTTTGAAGAAGAGAAGCCATTTGATCTATAAAGGCTCCAGTTCCTCCAGCACAAATGCTATTCATTCTTTGTTCAACAGAACCTTTTAAATAAGTTATTTTAGAGTCTTCTCCACCAAGCTCAATGGCAACATCAGTCTTTGGAATAAAACATGATATCGCCTCTCTACCTGCCACAACTTCTTGAATAAAATCAATATCAAGGAATTTATGAACTGATAATCCACCACTTCCAGTTACGTTTACAGTAACTGTATCATATTTAAAATCATCATAAACTTCATTTATTACATCTTTTACAGTTTTTCTAACATCTGAAAAATGTCTTCTGTAAGTTTTATACAAAATATTCAATTTTTCATCTAATATTACAAGTTTAACTGTTGTAGAACCAACATCTAATCCCATATGAATTAGCATACTCTACTTCTCCTTTCAAAATAAAAAATAAATAAGTATAATTTATTTTTAAAACCTTTTTAATAATTTATTTGAATTAAGATAATTTTTATTAAAATTATTGAAAAATAATTATTGCACTTTAGAAGCACTTAATCAATATATTTTTTAAATAAAGTTTGATATTTATTATAAAAATATTAAACATTTCTTAACATTTCGTCTTCCTCTATTATAAACCACTTTTGTGTTTTTTAGTGAAATATTTAAATTCTTTTAAAGTTTTTTCAAAAAAAAAGAGAAAGTTAATTCTCCTCTTACAATTTAAATTTAATTTTAAAAATAAAAAAAGATAGGCCCATAACCTATCTTTCTTTTAAATAATTAGTCTTCAGGATTTGGAGCTCCAACTGGACAAACAGCTGCACAGCTACCACAATCGATACATTGAGCTTCGTCAATTGAATAAATATCTCCTTCAGAAATACATCCAACAGGACATTCTGGTTGACATGCACCACAAGCGATGCAAGAATCATTAATTACATATGCCATTTTATTTACCTCCATAAAATTATACCAAAATTTATGAATTTTTATATTCATAATGTTCTGACATAATAGTAACATAATAATTTTAAATTTTCAATCATTATTGTTCTTTTTTTATGATTAAGTTTTTATTTTTCTATGTCTTTATATTAATTTTCTCAAATTAATGAGCTTTTAGAAGGCTTTTAACTTTTAAAATTTTTAAAAAATTTATTTTATAACTTTTAAACTATTCATTAAAACTAATAATTCATAGCATTTTACTATGTTTTATTCTTCCCTAAAAACTCTAAGAGAATTTACTATACAAATTAAGGCAACTCCTACATCTGCAAAAACAGCAAGAGGCATAGATACATATCCAACTGCTCCAAAAATTAAAACGAGAACTTTTAAAAATAGGGCTATAAATATATTTTGATAAGCAATCTTCTTAACTTTCTTTGCAATGTCAATTCCTCTTACAACAGAAGAGATATCATTTTTTAATAAAACTATATCAGAAGTTTCTATTGCTATATCGGATCCACTGCCCATACTTATACCAAGATAAGCACTTGCAAGAGAAGGTGCGTCATTAGTTCCATCTCCTACAAAGGCAATTTTTTTATTTTTTTCAATTTTTTTAATTTCCCTAACTTTATCATCAGGAAGAAGTGAGCCCTTGTAATAATCTATTCCAACTTCACTTGCTATTTCCTTAACTACATTTTCTTTATCACCAGAAAACATATAAGTCTTAATTCCCCTCTTGTGAAGATTAATTACACTTTCTTTAACGCCATCTTTTATCTCATCTTTTAATTTAATTATTCCTAATATTTCCTTCTTATCTGCAACAAATACATCTACATAATTAGAATTTGAATCCTTTTCAAGTTTTAAAGAAAAATCATCCATTAATTTTTTATTTCCAACAAGATAAGTTTTTCCTTCTAATTCAAATTCAATTCCCTTTCCACCAAAATTCTTTAAATCTTGTGGAATTTTTTTCGTTTCAAAACTTTTTACAATTGCCCTTCCAATTGGATGTGTTGAATACATTTCTCCAACAGAAGCAATTTCTAAGATCTCATCTTTGGAGGCTTTTATTTCTTCAACTTCTGCAATTGTAAATTCTCCCTTGGTAACTGTACCAGTCTTATCAAAGGCAATCCCTTCTATATCAGTTAGAGCCTCAATAGAATTTCCACCCTTTACAAAAATTGATCTTCTTGAAAGTGATCCTATTCCTGCAAAAATTGTCAATGGAACAGAAATTGCCAAAGCACAAGGACAAGATATTACTAAAAATATGGCAGCCCTATAAATTGATTCCTTAAAAGTTAGTGAACTTGCAAAATTTAAAACTAGGAAAAGTAAGACTGCAAGTCCTATGACAATAGGTGTGTAAATTTTTGCAAATCTTGTGATGAATTTTTCAACTTTTGCCTTGCTACTACTAGCGTTTTTAACCATATCTATTATTTTTGCAATAGTTCCCTCTTTATATTCTTTTGTAACTTCTACTTCTAAAGAGGAATCTAAATTCACAAAACCAGAAGTTATTTCATCTCCAACTTCAAGAGAAATTGGGGCAAATTCACCAGAAATATTTGAAGTGTCAAGGTTTGATGATCCCTTAATTATTTTTCCATCAAGAGGCACTTTTTCTCCAGGCTTAATTACAATAATTTCACCCACAGAAACTTCTGCAGGATCAACTTTTTTTACTGTATCAGCTTTTTTTAAATTTGCAAATTCCGGTTTTAATTTTAAAGCCTCTTTAATTGAATTTTTGGAACTATCAACAGCCTTGTCTTGAATAATTTCTCCTACTGTATAAAATAACATAACAGCAACAGCTTCAGCATATTCTCCAGCAATTATGGCTGCAAGAGATGCCACAGTCATGAGAAATTTTTCATCCATAAAATTTCCCTTTGTTATTTTTAAAATAGAAGTCTTAACTATATCGTAGCCAATAATTACATACAAAATAAGGTAAGAAATAAGAGAAATTTTTTCATCTAATTTTATAAAATGTAAAAATATTAATCCTAGGAAAACAAAAATACATTTATAAATGGAAAAATTTTCTTCCTCTTCTTCTTCCTCTATCTCTTCACCTATTTCTTCAGTTACAATTACACCATCTTCAATGGAATCAACTACTTCTTGAATTTCAATTTTTAAATCCTTGGATTCTTTTTCAGATTCCAAGATTAATTCATCATTTAAAAAATCGTAGTGTAATTTTTCCATATCAGGCATTTTTTTTATTGTCTCTTCAATTTTACCTGCACAATTAGCACAAGTAAGTCCCCTTAAATGAAAAATATATTTACTCATAATAACCTCTCCAAAAATATAATTCGATACTTGTTCATATATTCATTATATGACATTTAAGATTATTGTCAATACAAATTAAACTTTAATTTTAAAAAATATATGAGATAATATATAAAGAAATTTCCATGGGAAGTTAGTCTTTAAAAACTTTTTAAATTTTTTGTAAAAAATAGTTGACAAAAATCAACTGGTCCGTTAGAATAAATAAAGTAAGTTGCTAAAGAGTGACCTTCGATTTGGAGAAATACTCAAGTGGCTGAAGAGGCTCCCCTGCTAAGGGAGTAGGTCCCGATAGGGTCGCGAGGGTTCAAATCCCTCTTTCTCCGCCAATGGTGAGGGCCTTTAGCTCAGTTGGTTAGAGCGCCCGGCTCATAACCGGTAGGTCCCGGGTTCAAGTCCCTGAAGGCCCACCATTAACTTGCCCAGATAGCTCAGTCGGTAGAGCAGAGGACTGAAAATCCTCGTGTCGCTGGTTCGATTCCGGCTCTGGGCACCATAAAGAGTACCAATTCTGTTGGTACTCTTTTTTTTAATTTATCTGTCACTGCTAGTTTACAGTTTTATTTATTTTAATCTTAAATAAAAATTAACTAGAGTTACTAAGAAAAAATATATAATACAAAAAATGCACTCAATTTAATGAGTGCATAATTTTTTAATCTTAAAATAAATCACTATGTGAGCCACCCTAACTAGGACAAGAACTAATTTGTCATCGAAAATTTTATAAATCAAGAGTAAATCTGGCTCTAAATGACATTCTCTAAAACCTTGAAAATCTCCTTTTTAATCATGTTCTCAATGCCTATCCCCCAATATTTCACCATTTGATAACTTTTCAATTATATCCTCCAATTTAATCAACATATTTTTATTATGTTTTAATTTTTTAAAATCCTTTTTAAAAATATTTAAAAATCTAATTTTAAATATTTTGTTTTTTCTCTGGATAAATTATCTAGGAAATTTTTATTCATTTAGTAAATCCTCAAATAAATCTCTAACATTATCGTAAGGCTTACTAATATTTGCATTGCCATTTATATCGTCTAGTAAATTGCTACCACTAGTCTTCAAACTAAGATTTAGAGGAAGTGCTTGTTCCCTAACTGATTGTTTTACAAACATATTTAATGCACCAGAAAAATTCATACCAATTATACATATTCTACACAAGTAACATAAGGTATTATACTTGTTATTAACTAGAAAATATTAATTTAAATGATTTTTATATGACAGGACTCCATAACATCTATTGCAGATTTTTTCTTTTCATCTGTGAGCCCTTCTGTTAAATCTTTATATAGATAAATATTTTTTTCTGGTAAAAATCCCTTTACAAGTAAAGCATTTGAAACTACACAAATATCTGTTACAAGTCCTAAAAAATAAATACTATCTATTCCCTCTTTTTCATCTAAATTTTTTAAATAGTTTCCAAGTTCAACTGAAGCAAAAGTATTTTTTTCAAATTTTTTCGACTTATCAAAAGATTCTGTCTTTTTTAATTCATCTGCAATTTCGTGACCCCAACTTCCCTTTATACAGTGCTCTATTGGAAGATTTTCTCCCTCTTTTGTCTTTAAATAATCTTCATAATGGGTATCCAAGGTGTAAATTACTTCTCCCTCAAAACCCTTTACCTTTTCCACAACCTTATCTAAAAGTTTTTCTGTCTTTTCTCCCTTTAGAGATCCGCTAATAAAATCATTTTGCATGTCAATTACAACTAATACCTTCATATTCTCACTCCTTTTCACTATGATACAATAAGTTTTACATAATTAAAAGTTAACTGTATAATATTTTGGGGTGAATTATGAAATACAAGAGCACTATAAAGGCAGAATTTTTATACAGAAAAAATAGATTTATAGCAATTTGTAAAAAAGGTTTTTTAAGCTTAACAGTTTATGTTCCAAATACTGGCAGGTGCAAGGAACTTCTCACAGAGGGTGCAACAGTTTTTCTAACTTATGATGACAATCCCAATAGAAAGACTTCTTACACTTTAATTGCTGTTATGAAGGGCGAAAAAATTATAAATATTGATTCCCAAGCTCCCAACCAAATTGTTGAAGAAGCTCTATTAAAAAATAAAATTGACTTAGGATTTAAGTATAATAAAATAAAAAGAGAATACACTCATGGCGATTCACGCTTTGATTTTTATTTAGAAGGGGAAAATAAAAAGGCTCTTTTAGAAGTTAAGGGTGTTACTTTAGAAAAAAATGGCATTGTCGCCTTCCCTGATGCACCAACATCAAGAGGTCTCAAGCACATAAAGGGTCTTATAAATTCAAGGGATGATTACTTAACTTACCTTTTATTTGTAATTCAAATGAAAGATGTAAAATTTTTTACGCCAAATTATTTGACAGATGAAAATTTTTCAAAGGGACTTTTAGATGCAAGTAATAATGGAGTTAAAATTCTTGCTTACGACTGCCATGTTAGGAGAAATTCTCTTGAAATTTCAGAAAAAGTGCCTGTGATTTTGGAGGAAAAATGGAATTTAGACTAGCAAAAGAAATAGATAGAGAAAAAATAGAAAAAATTTATGAAGATGGTTCCCTTAAATTAAAATCTCTTGGCATAAATCAATGGCAAGGAAAGGAAAAACCAAATCTCCATGATTTTACAAATTTAGAGGACAATAAAATTATTTATGTCCTTGAAGATGAAAAAGAAATTGCCAGTACCCTAATTATTTATGATCACGATGATGATTATGAAAATAATCTTCATGGAAAATGGAATAGTCCAAAGCCCTACCTTGCTCTTCACAGAATTGCAACTTTAAGCTCTCAAACAAAAAAAGGCTACGGAAGAAAAATTATTGAATTTGCTGAATCTTATGCAAGAGAAAATAATTTTAAATCTGTGAGAATTGATACCCATAGAGAAAATAAGTCTATGCAAAATCTTTTAAATTCTCTTGGCTATTCTTATGTAGGAATAGTTTATCTTGGTGGCACAAGAGAAAGATTTGCCTATGAAAAAGTATTGTGAGGTTAATATGTTTAAAGAAAAAGAAGACAAGAGGTTTATAAAAATTTTTAAGGAGGGCTCTCTTACTGAGTCCATACAAATTCTATTAGACACAGAAACGGGAGTTAATTATATACACCTAAATGTAGGCTACGGAATCAGCCTCACTCCCCTTTTAGATTCTGATGGAAAAGTTGTAGTTTCAAGCGAAAGAGAAATACAAAATTATAAAGAAAGAAATTAAAAAAAGCCACAGCTTACTAAAAATCTTAAAGTAAACTGTGGTTTTTATTTAAATTAAAAGTGGCAAGAAAACTGTAGCAAGTCCTAAGAATATGAAAAAACCAAATACATCTGTAAAAGTTGTGAGAAAAATTGATGATGCAATGGCTGGGTCCACCTTTATCTTATCTAAAATAAGTGGAATTAAAAATCCCATGGAGCAGGCAATTATCATATTGGCAATCATGGCTAAGAATAAAATAAATCCTAAATAAATATTGTGATGCCAAAATACAAAAACTGCAGCTGCCAAAATTCCTATAATTGCACCTTCAAAAAGTCCTAAAAATATTTCCTTAAATATTAGTTTGTAGTCTTCTTTAAGAGATAATTCTCCCCTAGCAAGAGATGTCAGTATAATTGAAAGAGTTTGTGAGCCAGCATTTCCGCCCATTCCCGTTACAATTGGCATGGCAGCAGATAGGACTACAACTTGTGAAATTGTGGATTCAAAACCCTTTACAACTGAAGATGCCAAAAAGGCTGTCAGTAAGTTTACAATTAACCATGGAATTCTTGATTTAAAAGAATCCATCCAAGATGAATCGTAAACTTCGTCTGCATTTACACCGTGCATCTGCAAAATATCTTCGTTGTGTTCTTGATCAATAATTGCGATAATGTCTTCTGATGTTATAACACCAAGTATTGCCATGTTGCTATTTACAACTGGCAAAATATCTAGTTCATACTTACTAAATAAATTTGCGGCAACTTCTTGGTCGTCAGTTCCATATACGTAAAAGTCCACTTCTTTTAAAATATCTTTAAGTAGCTTTTTTGCATTGGAAACTAATAAATCTCTTATTGTAACTATGCCTTGAAGTCTGTGATAATCATCTGTTACAAAAATTTCGTCAATAATTTCTGTCTCTGGCGAAATAGATCTAAGTTTTTTTATAGCTTCTTCTGCTGACAAAGTTTCCTTTAAGGCAATAAAATTTGTGGTCATTATACCACCGGCAGATTCTTCATCAAAGGAAAGAATCATCTTTAAAGTGTTCTTCTCTGCACTTTTCATTGAAGATAAAATTGCTTTTCTTCTAACAGTAGAAAGAACTCCCAAGAGGTCGGCTACTATAGAAGTTTCCATGTGAGCAAAAATATCTATTAAATCATCATCAGTAAAATATGCCATCATCCTTGCACTAAAATCATCTTCTGCCGATTCAAAAAGAAGTGCCATGTTTTCCTGGCTTATTAAACTTAAAAAAGTTTCCAGGTCTTCATCTTCTAAATCTTCAACTTCAAGGGCAATATCAACAGGGTGATATTCATCAAAGAGACTATTTAAGAGCATCCCATCTTTTATATTTATTATTTTTTTAATTTCTTCATTTAAATCCATTTTTTTCACCTGCCAAAGTTTCTAAATCTGTTACAAAAGAAGAAATATCATTTTTCATTCCATTTGTATAATGTGAGTACATCAAATATAGTTCATTCTTTGCCCTAGTCATAGCCACATAAAAAAGTCTTCTCTCTTCACAAAAAAGCTCCTGGTCTTCTCTTATTGCATCAAGGCTTGTAGTAGATGGCAAAGTTCCCTCATATAAGTCTACAACAAAAACTCGCGAAAATTCAAGACCTTTAGCTGAATGAATAGTGGAAAAAGTTAAACTTGCCTTGTCACTTCTTGGCTTTAAAAGATCGTACTCCAACTCCTTTAATCTTCCAATAAATAAATCAAGAGAATTTGCACTTTTTGCAATTAACTTTAAATAATATAAATATTCATTTAAAGTCGCCTCTGTCTCCATAAATCTCTTAGAGTTTTCCCTTAAATATTTGCCATAACCCATTTCCTTATCAATATAATTAATGGCATCATAGATATTGCTTCTGGCAATTTTTTTAAATCCAAGTAATAATTTATTTATA
>OIEX01000566.1_pt1 | contig 12490 bp, 14 predicted proteins | sample 1581911 | NCBI WGS metagenome assembly OIEX01 (sample SAMN07977761, study PRJEB24534) | human gut metagenome | reverse complement strand
AGTAACTTTTTTATCAAATACCTTTTCTCCATATTTTTCTTGTAACAAAAATCTAAGTTTTCCCTTTAGTGAAGAACCTGGGATGAAGGGCATATTTGAATAAGTATCTCTCATAACTGGTGAATCTACAGCTCCAATAGCAGAAAATTCTTTTGATCCTCCAATATGAAGACCAGTCATAACTTTTATTTTTCCTTTAATTTCTAATTTGCTATACATGTCATCCTCCTAATTATCCTTTCCACCAAAGTATCTGTGATATGCTACTAGAGCTTCTACATATTTGCAATATATTATTAGTTTTTCTCTGTCATCGCCAATCTTTTTTATCTCTTCGATTAAGTTCGATTTATCAATAAAATCTCTAACTCCATTTTCTTTATTTCCAAGTTCGTCTCTTCCGTATTCGTAGACTAATTTCATTCTTAGATTTTGAACATCTGAAACTTCCTCTATAGAAAGTTTGCCTTGATTTCTCTTTACTTTGTCAAAAATTGTAGCTGTAGTTGTTAAAATATTTCTAATTTTTGAAGTAGTTAGAATAATTTTGTTTTTATTATTTTTTTTCAAATTATTCATTACTTTTTCAGCTTGATCAACATAATTTGTCTTTGTAAGTTCCATTTTATCTCCTTTCCAAATACACAAATATATAAATTGCAGTTATGAGTTCTTTTCTATCTTTTTCATTTCTTGCATAGCGATAAACTTTTTTAGAAAATTCGCTGTGTTTTTCCTTTAAGTCTTTGTCTTGCGGTTCTAATCTTGCTAAAAGATAGGCAAGCCTTGCTATATTTAATCTGTCGCTTTCATCATATCTTAAAAGATATAAGATTCTATATAAAAAGCTTTTGCCTCTCTCGTCAATCTCTGTGAAATAATCTTGCAAAAGTTTTAATTTTTCGCCCAAAACTTTTTCTTCGAAATCTTTCCAAGAATATACATTGTCTTTGTTAAATAAAGATACAGAATTTTTTGTTTTTTCTTCTCCATCTAACTCATATTTATTTGCTTTTGCATAATCTTCCAAGGCCCCAGTAATTTCTGCCATAGCCTTTATTGGGAATTTATCTTCAAATAAACCAAGTCCTCCAGAAATTGTCAGAGAATTTAAGGTAAATTTTTCCAAACTTTTTACTAAATCAATAGAAAAACCAATTATGTCATTCCAAGCGCCTACTACAAAGATGTCGTCACCACCAGAATAAACTATTAAGGTCTTTCTCTTAATAGGTGCTTTTTCTCCTGTTATCGAAAATTCTCCACTTTCCAATAAATAATTTATATGATATTTGAAAAATAGGGACATATTTCTTGAAAAAACAGCACTCCTAGTAAGAGATGCATCCCCCTTGGCAAAGCCCTTGACAAAAGACTGACCTAAATTATCAACATCTGCCCTTAAAACTCCAATTCTCTTTATTCCTTCAGAATTTTCAGTTAAAATATCTAATTTGTTGTCGTAAGAATAATCGCCAATCCAAAGTTTACTTATATAGTTTTCTTCTTGACAGTCATTTTTTCTATAGGCTCTTACATAGCTTTCTCTATTTTTAAACTTTTCCTTAAATTCTTTTTCATTTTTTACAGAAGTCAAAATCTTATTAAAAGGAAGTGGCAGTGAAGATTCATCCTTTATATCAGATTTATTTTCTACAAGGAAAATTTTTGATTCTAAAATATCCCTTGAAAAGTTTTCTATTTCGTCACAAATCCTACAAATTAGCCCCTTTTCACCTTCTATTAAATTATCAACTCTTCTGCAAATTTTACATTCCCTTGATCCATCAGGGACTTCTTCAAAATTTAATTTTTTTAGTTCATTGCCATTATATCTATGAAGTTTATTTTTTGAAATTTTATTGGAAATATCTCTAAAAACTTGGCTATATTCTAAGGAATTAGAATCATTAAAGGTCTTAGCACTTGAGACTTCTCCTCCACCAGCTAGGTAAAGTTCACTTCCAAATAAATTTAGTAGCCACTTATTAACTTCCTCTTTAAATTCTTTAACTGTATTTTTTACAAAATCTGTGTTTGGAAGAATCAAATAGCAGTGTCCTCCTCCAGAATAAAGTAAATTGCTCCTAAATAGATTTAGTCTCTCTAACAAAGTATCAATAATGTCTTCAAGAAGCATTTCAAGATAAAAAGATCTAGTCCTTAAACTTCTAAGAGCTTTATCTGAAGAAATATTGTAGATAAAACTTTGTATACCTGAAAAATCAAAACTGTAAAGATAAAATATATCTTCTTCAAAAAATTTTTCTTCATCAGTACTTAATAGAGAAAAATCTTCTTGATTTTTTGCAGCAAAATAATCGTAAATACAATTTGCAAAAGTTGCCCTCATTTTTATATCGTCATAGAGGGAAATATCAGTAGTCTCATTTTTTTCTCTTGAAATAGGAACATAAGTCAAATAATTTTCCAGCATTTCAAAAAGAGAGTTAATATAATCCTTATTAATTTCTAAATCTTTTAACTTATCTTGAATTTTATTTTCTATTTCTTTGTAATAATTTAAATCTAATTTTACATCTTGAAGCTCTGGATAATTAATTCCATGGTCATGACTTAAATATTTTGCTTGGTATTTTCCATTTTTATTATTTCCATTTAAATTGTTAAAAATACTTGCGAGAAAAGATCCCGAAATATTTTTTTCATTATGACAATTCCTTTCTCTGGAAAAATTTTTTGCTGCAAAATTAATGTATACTAAATTATTTTTTGAAAGTTCTTGTTTTCTAATTTCTTCTTCATTTTTATAAAATAAAAAGTCCAAAATTTCCTTGTCTTTAATATTTAGTTTTTCTTCAAAAAAATCATAGCTATTAGCTTTATCAGAATCTTTATAAAACTTAGCTAAAGCTTCTTCTACTGCTGAGATAACAACACCAATTGTCAGTTTAATTTTTCTTTCATCCAAGCCTTTCACCTCCTACTATTGTTCCACCCATTCCCATAGACGCTTTTATTCCTGTGCCTGAAAATTCGCTAAATTTATTTAATAATCTTAAAATATTTAAAATTTCTTTATTCGTTTCTACTCTCATAGAAAGGCTTCCAAGAAAACCTGGGATTTTTGTCTTTTCCAAATAAAACAATCTTGACCTCAAATTATATTTTGAAATATGGACAGAATTATTTATCTCCTCTAATAAATCATAAGAAAAAATTTCCTCTTCACCAGACGAATCAAATTTCCTTATTAAACTTTGAAAAATAAGTGTAGGTTCAGGAATAAATAAATATCTGTTGTCTCTTTTAAAAGCTGTAGGTGTCAAAAATTTAAAATTTATCTCCTTACTATCAAAACTTTCAAATAAGTTTTTTTCTATAAAATCTTCTCTTTTAATAATATTTAAACTTTTATCTAAAATTTTTATTTTTAAATTTTTATCTTTTATAATAATTTCATCTAGGTCTAAGATTGGACTAATGATTTTTTCATAAGCTTCTCTATTTGTGGCTGAAATATTCCAAGTAGTCTCTTCCTTAGTCACATTTATGTATTGACTGTAAGGATTTATTTTTAAATTATGTAAATCTTTTGCATAATCTCCATCAATTTTTTCCATTAAAAATCCTTGAAACAAAGAACCTGAATTAAATCCAATATCTTTAGAATTTGCATCTAATTTTATTTTTAATTTGCTTAACAATTTATCCCTCCTATGAAAAGGTTTTTATATGAATTATTATAACATAACTTATATCTTAGTAAATTAATAAAATACTTTTATCTAATAAAAAAGCCTGTGGGCTAATACTTAACATCTACTAAGTATAGTCCACAGGCTGGCGCTGTCGGTCCTGAAGCCTTTCTTTTTTTCTTTTCTAAAGCTTCTTTCATGTATTCAATTTCTCTTTGTCCTCTTCCAATTTCAAGGGCAGTCCCAGTAACAATTCGTATCATATTTTTTAAAAAGGCTTTTGCCACAAAATCAAGATACAAAAAATCCCCATCTTCTATAACGTCAATTCTCTCAATTGTCCTTATAGAGTCTTTTACAACAGCCCCCTTTCCCATAAAAGAATTAAAATCGTGCTCGCCAAGTAAATATGAAAGAGCCTTTCTCATTCTATCAGGGTCAACTTCATAGGGATACTGGTAGGCTCTATTTAAAAGAAGAGAATTTCTGTAGCGAGATCTATGAATGACATAGCGATATTTTTTTAATTTTGCATCGTATCTTGCATGAAAATCTTCTGGCACAAATTTTGCAGCAACAACAGAAACATCCTCCGGCAAATTATAATTTATAACTTTAGGAAGATTTCCTATATCAATTGTTGTATCTGAATAAAAATTCGCATATTGACCAAGAGCGTGAACTCCTCTGTCAGTTCTTCCTGCGTAAAAAACTTTTACTTCTTCCTTTAAAGTTTTTGCAAGACCCTTATTTAATTCCCCTTCCACAGTTCTCTCATCAGGCTGACTTTGAAAACCATGAAAATTTGTACCGTCATAGGTTATTTTTATAAGTATATTCATAGTTTTGAAACCAAAATTATTGCTGCAAAAAATATTATATTTCCAAGAAAAATAATTACATCTTTCTTAACAATTTTTGATGCATTCATTTTTGTTCTGCCATCTCCACCTCTGTAACACCTTGCCTCCATTGCTGTTGCAAGTTCTTCTGCCCTTCTAAAGGAATTTATAAATAAAGGAACAAGAAGTGGCACCAAATTTTTTGCACGCTTTATGAGATTTCCAGATTCAAAATCTGCCCCTCTTGCCATTTGTGCCTTCATAATTTTGTCAGTTTCTTCGATTAGTGTTGGAATAAATCTAAGGGCAATTGTCATCATCATGGCGATTTCGTGACTTGGAACCCCAATTTTTCTAAAGGGTCTTAAGAGTGACTCGATTCCATCTGTAAGTTCAATTGGTGAAGTTGTATAAGTTAATAAGGACGTACCAAGAACTAATAAAACAAGTCTTATTCCCATAAAAACTGCAAGATCAATTCCTTCTTGTGAAATTTTTAAAATTCCAAAAGTATATATAGCCTCGCCTGGTGTGAAAAATAAGTTTATTATAAAGGTAACGAGTATTATCCATTTAAGAGGTTTAAGTCCACGAAGAACTAAGCCAATAGGTAATTTTGCATTAAAAATAATTAACATCAAATAAATTACCACTGGCAAATACATTAATACTGAATCAATAAAAAATAGTGATGCTATAAAAAGTATCATTGTAAGCATCTTTAATTTTGGGTCATATTTATGAACTAGAGTTTCTCCAGGAAAGTACTGTCCAATTGTTATATCTTTAAACATGAGAAACACCTCTCAAATATTTTATCAAAGACTCCTTAGCTTCTTCCACTGTTATTGAATCTTCATTAATGTCTAGTCCCTCTTTCTTTAAAGCTCTCATAAGGGAAGTTATTTGAGGGATGCCAAGTCCAACTGATAAAAGTTTGTCTTCATTTCTAAAAATTTCTCTTGGGTTAGAGTCCAAAAATATTTTTCCCTTGTCCATAACTATAATTCTCTCAGCAATTTTTGCCACATCTTCCATAGAGTGGGAAACTAAAATAACAGTTATTTTTCTCTTTTCATGAATATTTTTTATTTCACTAAGTATTTCATCGCGACCTCTTGGGTCAAGTCCCGCCGTTGGTTCATCTAATATGAGAACTTTTGGCTCCATGGCAAGAACTCCTGCTATGGCAACTCTTCTCTTTAAGCCGCCAGAAAGTTCAAAGGGAGATTTGTCCTTATAAGTTTCATAGTCAAGACCAACTGAATCCATAGAGGACTTCACTCTATTTAAAACCTCTTCTTCAGATAAATCTAAATTTCCAGGTCCAAAGGCAATATCTCTTTCTATAGTCTCTTCAAAAAGTTGGTACTCAGGATATTGAAAAACTAGCCCAATTTTTTTTCTAAGTTCAGTTAGGTTTGAACTGGATTTATTAACTTTCATTCCATCAAGAATTATTTCTCCACTGCTTGGCTTTAAAAGTCCATTTAAATGTTGAATAAAAGTTGATTTTCCAGATCCTGTATGACCAATGAGACCTATAAATTCATTCTCTTCAATTTTTAAATTTATATCATCAATGGCCCTTTTCTCAAAGGGAAGACCTTCGCTATAAATATGTGTTAAATTTTTTATCTCTATAAGTGACATATTTCCTTCACCATTTCTTCGATATTTAAAACTTCAGTAGAAATTTCAATACCATCTTTTTTTAGTTCATGTGCAAGTTCTGTAACTTGTGGTACATCTAGTCCCAATTTTTTAATTTCTTCCACTTGAGAAAAAACTTCTCTTGGTTTTCCACTTAGGACAATATTTCCATCTTCCATAACAACTACTCTATCGCTAATTGCAGCCTCTTCCATGTAGTGAGTGATTAGGATAATAGTTTTATTTTCTTCCTTATTTAACTTCACTAAAGTGTCAATTACTTCTCGTCTTCCACTAGGATCAAGCATGGCAGTTGGCTCGTCTAAAATAATGTATTTTGGACTCATGGCAAGTATTCCTGCTATGGCAACTCTCTGCTTTTGTCCACCAGATAAAAGATGGGGAGCATTTTTTTTGTAATCAGTCATGCCAACATCTTCAAGAGCCTTATCCACTCTCTTTCTTATTTCAGCTGGCTCAATCCCAAGATTTTCTGGACCAAAGGCAACTTCATCTTCAACAATTGTCGCAACTAATTGGTTATCAGGATTTTGAAAAACCATACCTGCATTGCGCCTTATATCCCAAATTTCCTCTTCATTTTTCGTATTCATTCCATCTACAAGAACATCTCCCTCACCAGGGATTAAGAGTCCATTTATTAGTTTTGCAAGAGTTGACTTACCTGAACCGTTATGTCCAAGTAGAGCAAGGAACTCGCCTTCCTTTATTTCTAAATCTATATCTTTTAAAATTTGTTTTGCATTTTCGTCTTCATAATCATATTTAAAAGACAAATTTTTTATGCTAATCATTTTATCACCTTTATGTTAACCTATTATAAATGATAACTTAACAAAAATCTACATTATTTTACTGAGACATAGGGGTTATCCTTTATGTAATATCTAAGTGGAAGATTTGCATCTTCTCCTGCATAATCTATGCCAATCCTTTTGGTCTCAATAATATTTTTTACATATTCTCCATCTTCTATAAAAAGATAATCTGGCGAAAGAATTTTTCCATTTAAGGCTCTGTCAATTCCCATTGCCATTGAAAGTTTACCTGGTCCATTAGTAAGGTTTTTCCTTTGATAGCTTGAAAGATCCTTATAAATTTTTCCAAATCTATTTATTGCAAAATCATCAAAATTTTCTATAGGCTCCACTGCTCGAATAAGAACTGCCTCTGGATAAATTTCACTCTTTGTAACAATATTTAAGAGATTATACATTCCATAAATCATGTAGACATAAATTGTGCCGCCCTCTTTATATAAAATTTCATTTCTTTTTGTTATATTTCCACCATAAGAGTGACATGCCCTATCTTCAAGTCCAAGATAAGCTTCTGTTTCCACAATTTTTGCACAGAAAAAATTACCAGAAATGTTTCTGATAATTTTCTTGCCTAATAAATTTTTTGCAACTTCAACAGTATCTCTTTTGAAAAAATTACTTTCTAAAATTTTTCCACTGGTCATATTTTTCTAATTCCTTATCAAGTTTTTTAACGATGTAAGTTAGGACACTTAAATCGTCAAAAAATCCAAAAAATAAAACAAAATCTGGAACAATGTCTGCTGGATTTAATAAATATAAAAATCCAGCAAGAATTAATAAAATATCCTTTTTCTTGACATCTCTGTAGTTTCCTTTTGAATAATCAATCACAAGCCCAAAAGCAAGTTTTAGTTCACGAGAAATCTTTTTAAAAAGTTCAAGTTTATTGGTCTTAGACATTGACTGCTCGACAACTTTATTTAATCTGTCTTTATTTTTAAAGACTTGATTGGCATAAGGAAGTATTTTTCTTAAAGTTTTATAATAATTCAACTTTTTTCCCCTTAAGTTTGAATTTCACTTTCCCTTTACCCAAAAAGTAGATCAAACATTCATCCAAGAGGAATCTTTGGGATTATCTCTAAATAATTTTAATTTTTGAATTTCGCTTTCTTTGATATAGTTCATTTCATGAGCAACTTCTATAAGTTCATCAAAATTTGTAAGGGATTCATGTTTAAATCCTGCAGCCTTAAAATTTTCAGCAGCAGATTTCATGTTGTAGGTGAAAATACTAACTATACCTAAAACTTCATATCCAGCATCACAAAGTGCCTTTGCAGCTTCAATTGATGAGCCACCAGTTGAAAATAAATCTTCTATTACAACTACCTTTGCACCAGAAATTTTTGCACCTTCAATTTTATTTTGCTTGCCATGGTCCTTATTTGATGATCTAACAAATCCCATAGGAAGATTCATTTTATCAGCAATAATAGCAGCATGAGGAATGCCAGCAGTTGCTGTACCCATAATATATTCTACATCAGGGAATTTTCCTTTAATTAAATTTACAAGGCCCTCTTCTACAACTTTTCTATCTTCTGGATAAGAAAGAGTAAGTCTATTATCGCAATAAATAGGAGATTTTATGCCAGATGCCCAAGTATAAGGGTCTTCTGGTGAAAGTGTTACAGCCTTTAATTTTAATAAAATTTTTGCAATTTCTCGCATTATTCTCCTCCTAAAAAGTCTCTTTTAATTTCTTTATATTCCTTTAATGGATTTTCTGCTTTTGTAATCGGTCTTCCAACAACGATATAGTCAGACCCTAATTCTCTTGCTTCACTTGGAGTTACAACTCTCTTTTGATCATCAGTGCCCTTAACTTTTCTAATACCAGGAGTAACAGTTATAAAGTCATCTCCAAGATTTTCTTTTATCTTTGGAACTTCAAGGGCAGAACAAACTATACCTGATAAATTAGCATCTTTGGCAAGATTTGCATAATCAAGTACAACTTCATTAAGGGATTTTTCTCTATCTATTTTAAGTTCATTATGCATAACCTCTTCGTCAGTTGAAGTAAGCATAGTTACACCAAGAGTTATCATTTCAGGCTTTTCTCTATTTACAATATCACTTGCCTCCATAAGCATTTTTTTGCCGCCAGCAATGTGAAAATTTATCATGTCAACATCAAGTGAAATAAGAGAATTTGTGGCACCCTTACAAGTATTTGGAATGTCGTGAATTTTTAAATCCAAAAATATTTTGTGTCCTAGTTTTTTTATTTCTTTAATTATACTTGGACCTTCCTTATAAAAAAGTTCCATTCCAACTTTTACATAAACTTTTTCATCCTTAAAATTTTTTAAAAAATCAAGAGCTATTTCGCCACTTGGAAAATCAAGAGCAATAATTACATCCTTTGCCATTTTAACCTCAGCTTTCTGTAGTCGCCATATTTTGCAAATAGGCATTAATAAAAGTATCTAAATCTCCGTCCATTACTTTTTCAACATCACCAACATCTACATTAGTTCTGTGATCTTTAACCATAGTGTAAGGTTGGAATACATAAGACCTAATTTGAGAACCCCATGCAATTTGTGAATAATTTCCTTGAAGATCTTCGATTTTTTCCTTCTTTTCTTCTTCAGCAAGGGCAATAAGCTTTGCCTTTAACATATTCATTGCCTTTTCTCTATTTTGAATTTGACTTCTTTCATTTTGACATTGAACAACAATACCAGTAGGAATATGCGTGATTCTAACAGCAGAGTCAGTAGTGTTTACGTGTTGACCACCAGCACCAGAAGACCTGTAAGTATCAATCTTTAACTCTTCTTCCTTTATTTCAACTTCATTGTCATCGTCAAGTTCTGGGAATACATCAACAGAAGAAAAGGAAGTGTGCCTTCTCTTGTTAGAATCAAAAGGAGAAATTCTTACAAGTCTGTGCACGCCCTTTTCCCCTTTTAAATAACCATAGGCATTATCGCCAGAAATTCTTAGAGTAACAGACTTAATACCTGCTTCATCTTCTTTTAAAAGATCAAGAGTTTCAACTTTAAAGCCCTTATTTTCAGCATATCTAGTGTACATTCTAAGAAGCATACTCGCCCAATCTTGCGCCTCTGTACCACCCGCACCTGCATGAATAGAAAGAATAGCATTGTGTGAATCATACTCCCCATTTAAAAGAGTGTTGAGCTTGAATTCAGCAGTTTTCTTTTCAATCTCATCAACTACAGCTTGAAAATCAGAATAAGAAGAATAATCTTCCTCAATTTCCATTAATGCAATAAGATCCTCAGCATCTGTTATTAATTCATTTAACTCGTCGTATTGATCTATCTTCCTTTGATATGAATTTGTTTCATTTATAACTTTTTGGGCAGCTTCATTATCATCCCAAAAACCTGGTTCCATTTGTTTTTTATTAAGTTCAACAACTTTTTCTTTAAGAGAATCAATCTCAAGAGAATCTCCCAAAGCCTTAGTAGTATTTTTGGAATTTTCCAGGCGCTCTTTATCTAAATAGACATTTTGCTCCATAAAAATCCTCCTTTATTTTGCTTATTTTAGTATATCACAGATGTCTTAATCTCACTAATATTTTTGTCTTTCAAAGGACTTTTATTTAAAAATTTTTCACATTACATAAATTTTAAGTCCTGAATTTTTAAAAAATTGCATAAAAAAACTACCTAACAAAAGTTAAGTAGATTTTCTGGTGCAGAAAGAGGGATATTACACCATTAAGCATAGAATTGCTTATATGCTATGGTTTGACAGTTGATTTTCAAAATTGGTGTAAGTTTTGGTGTAAATATTTTTGAAGATTATATAGCTGTAATTAAAATGGATCTAGTAGAAACTGGATCCATTTATATTTTATCTTTATACTTTTCTATGATTGGTTTGAAGTATTTCTTTTCGCCATCTTTTCTTGCTTCAGCTGCTTCTTCTAAAGTTTTATAATACCCCAGGTTTATTTGCTTACCTTTTATCTGAATGTACGCTCTATACTTGTGTAGCCTTTCAATATAAGATACACCCTTCACCCCAGATGTGTTGTTTATTGGGGTTTTTGTTTGCATGCCATAAAGGCTTGTTCCATCTACTCTATTAGATTGTAACTTTTTAGTTCCTAGGTCTTTTATATCTTTAAAGTGTTTATAGCCTTCTTTATGATAACAACCGCAAGATTTATAATAACCAGCTAATAATTGACTTCCTAAAACCTCAATCTCATTTCCACAGTCACATTTGCATAAGTATCTAGAATAACCTTCATCAAAGTTTATTCTCTTAATTGGTGTTAGTCTACCAAACTTTTTACCTAATACTTTAGCATCAGTATTTTGATATACTTTTTTTAATTTTTTCTCCATAAGGTATCTCTCTTAGTAAATCTTATATCTTCCATCATAAATTCCACTTTTTAATTGATCAAATGTTAAGTTGTCTTGTCTTATAGATGCTCTTTGCTTTTCATCATATTTATAAGCATACCCAGTTGTTTGATTCGGCTTAACAATATTTACAACTTTGCCATCTTCAATAGCGATTTCATAACTTTTTATTTTTCTGAATTCTAACATTTGCAATCTCCCTTTTTAAATGTCTTGTTTATTTAACTCTTTATGTTAAATTTCAACTTTTCCTTTTAATATTTCTGGATCTTCCCATCTTTGCTTTATCCTCTAATATATTTTTAATACTCATCACATCTTACCTTTAAAAGAAAGTATCAGATTCTAGATACAGTGCTAGTTCTTCTTCTTTAGACTTCTTAATAGATCCCATAATCTCTTTTCTTTTATCTACTAGTGTAGTTTTATACATTTTTTCTTCATTCATGCTATCTTCTTTTGACAAATTTAGAAGTCCATCACCTTTAGTTTCGAATTCTACTTCATCAATCATTCCATAAATTCCACCACTTAAAGTATTAGTTAAAATTACAGTTCCTCCATAAATATAATTTGCAAACTCTTCATCTTCCATAGAATCAAGTTTTTCTATTAAATCATCATATCTTTTATTTATTCCGTTATCAGTTAACTTCATTTCTATATAATCTGTAATTGATTTATAAAATTCTTCCTTTTTTTCAATCAAAAAGTGTTCTAGTACCTCACACTTATTCAATAAATATTTTTCATTTAAAATATATCTAAAGCCTTTTGACCTACATTCTTCAGAATTTATATCTACTTTTAAATAGTCGGCTAACTCTTCAGTTGTGAAAGGAATATTAAAAGATAACAAATCTATTGATCCGCTTATTCCACTACCCATGAAAAACATCTTATCAGCTTCATCGTCTATATAGTCACAAAGTTCCTCGTCATTCATTGCTTGCATTCTTTTTAAAGTTTCATCAAAGTTTTCAGCTAACCTTTTGAATTTTTCTTCGTTTCTTTTAATCATTTTTAGCACCTCTAAATTTAGTATTATGAATTTATGTCGATAAAAATTTTATAAATATGTTATTTCTTCCCCTCTATCCATAATAGGTCTATCCATTAATTTGTCTACT
>OIEX01000560.1_pt1 | contig 12677 bp, 12 predicted proteins | sample 1581911 | NCBI WGS metagenome assembly OIEX01 (sample SAMN07977761, study PRJEB24534) | human gut metagenome | reverse complement strand
TGATTGGCGCGACCCTGCGGCAAGCGACAGAAGATCATGTGCGTAAAGCCATCGCCGGTTATGGTGTCGCGCTGGATCTGACCCTGCGCGATATTCAGGGCAAAATGAAGAAGGCGGGGCAGCCATGGGAAAAAGCGAAGGGTTTTGATAACTCTTGCCCGCTGTCTGGATTTATTCCGGTGGCGGAATTTAACGGCGATCCGCAGGATACGATGCTTGGATTAACGGTCAACGGTGAAACTCGCCAGCACGGCTCCACGGCGGACATGATCCATCACATCGTTCCCTTGATTGCTTATATGAGCCGTTTCTTTACCCTCAAAGCGGGCGATGTGGTGCTAACGGGAACGCCAGCAGGCGTGGGACCTTTAAGCAGCGGCGACGAACTGGCCATCAGTTTTCACGGTCAAACGCTAACAACCCGCGTGCTGTAATCTCTGCTTGCCGCCTTTTCGGGCGGCAAAACTTGCATCAGCGTGCCAGACTGGTTATAAGGTGCAGCTTTATTGCAATAGCGGAAACCCTGATGAGCGACATACCTTTCTGGCAAAGTAAAACCCTTGATGAAATGACCGATGCCGAGTGGGAGTCATTATGTGACGGGTGCGGTCAATGCTGCCTGCATAAGCTGATGGATGAAGACACAGACGAAATCTACTTTACCAACGTCGCCTGTCGTCAGCTCAACATTAAAACCTGCCAGTGTCGTAATTACGAACGTCGATTCGAGTACGAGCCTGACTGCATCAAACTGACGCGTGATAATCTGCCGACTTTTGAATGGTTGCCGATGACCTGCGCCTATCGTCTGCTCGCAGAAGGAAAAGGGCTGCCGGAGTGGCACCCGTTGCTGACAGGATCAAAAGCGGCGATGCACGGTGAACGTATCTCAGTTCGTCATATTGCGGTGAAAGAGTCGGAAGTGCGTGACTGGCAGGATCATATCCTGAACAAACCTTCATGGGCTGATTAACGTCATGAGGTTAAAGGATTTTATGTCTACTTATTTTGAGCATGGGGCATCTGTGGGGCATTGCCTCCCAAATTAGCGTTCAATATTGCCAGTTGGTTGTCATTGTTGTCTGACATCCATTTACCGTAAACGCTGTAAACCATCTGTGCCGACGTATGACCCATTTGAGCTGCAATGAAGTTGGGGTTGGTTCCCGCGCTTAATGCCCAGCAAGCATATGTGTGTCGAGACTCATATGACTTGCGGTGAGGAATCCCGCTCCTTCTTAATATGTTGTTCCACGTTCCTGAGAATGACCCGGGCGAGTACCATTCATCTCCTTTACCATTCCTGGCTGTTAGCCTGGGAACAAAAAAAAATGTGCATTCATCCCGGCGAGTTCTGCCAAACTCTCTGAGGTGAACGTCTATCTGATGTTGTTTTCCCATTCTGGTATAAGCCATCTGGATTTTTAGTGCCTCGATAGCCCTGTCACCAACAAACAGGACTACGTGCGGTACCGGGTAGATGGAAACAGCCTTGTTGAAGGGCAGCCGACAAAGGCGAAGAAGTTCGAGTTGCTGTATATCAGGAACCGCTTCCAGGCCAATGAGCGCGCCTTGCGTGAGTGCCGCCGACTTATCTACTCCCGCATGACGATGTCTGTCACAGCGCTCGCTGACGGAGAATGGGTGAATAACGGGGATATGGTCCAGGTGCCAGATACATACGACACCAATCAGCAGGCTGGCTACATCGTGTCGCGTACCGGTAATGACTTTGAAACCAATGAGAGGATCACCTTCTCCGGATCGATGTTCGTTCAGATAACCGACTCGATGGGGGCGACTACGGCGCGCTATCCAGCATCACCACGCGCAGACACGCCATTCGGATTCACTGCTGAAATTCCCGCTATCACTCTCAACCTTTATGACGGCTTCGACGTTCAGTCACCTTCGCGATACGCAATTGCTACCTCAGAGGCGCTTGATTCCGGGCGATGGACTGTCACTGCTAAGCAACCAGATGGAAAGGGGAGTACCGCATTAACTCTCGCTGAGTACAGCGACAAGATCTACGAATAGAACACCAACTTTCACAGCACAACCCGGCCATAGCGCCGGGTTTTTTATGGAAATAATATGGCTACGGAACCAACTCAAGATGCAGTACCGAGTGAATCGCCTCGCAACCTGAAGTTCAACGCAGGGAAAAATTGACGAGTTCGTTACCTCTCAAGGATGGACCTATACCGATCGCTTTGGCAATAAACATTACACGATTGAAGGTATCAATTACCTCGCTCAACAAGTTATGAACGCCTTTGGGTATGTCACGCTTTCTGGAGTGACATTTACCACGGGGGCCACGGTATCTACTCCAAACGAAGTTCTGTTCAATCCAGCTGATAACTCATATTACAAATGGACCGGTTCATTCGCTAGTGGGCCTAAAGTGGTTCCGGAAAATTAAACACCTGAGTCTACGGGTGGCATTGGACCAGGGGCGTGGATTAACGTCGGTGATACGGCATTGCGTTCTGATCTGCAGAATGGTGACGGATCTCTTGTGAATACACGGTATGGTACGCTAGCGGAGTACGTGGAAAATACTCCTAGTATTTTGGCTACTAAATACATGAGCGAAAATGAATTATTATCAGTTTTGAATCGTGACAGAAGTGTTTTCGTTGATCGGGCTGTTCAGTTGGCTGCTAATGAGGCAGCAGAAAAAGGGTGTGGTATATTTCTTCCTCGAGGGGATTACGTTTTTGATGAGAAAGTAAATCTGTGGACTGGAATTACATCATTCTGGGGGGATGGTGGGGCAACTATTGTAAGAAGCCAGAGATCATATTTTATGTCTGGTTCTACTACGGATATTGATCCTACTCAGGACCGTTCAAATTTGTTGCTGGTTGCCTCAGGAGCTAGCGGTAACATTTCTATTCATGGTTTACGGTTTGATGGAAATGCAAGGAATATGGAGGTTGGGGTCTCTGGATCAGGTACATCTATACCTGACCAAACACGATATATAGACGTATGTCCGACAAATGCAGAACCTTACGATAACACTCCTGATGGAGTTAAAACTCCAGTACCTAATGTCTCATGGTCAGATCACAGATACTCACTAGGTGGGGTTCTGATATTTGACTGCATTTTCTATGACTCTCCTGGCTCATGTGTTGGCGGTAATATGAGAAATATCCGCATTCAGGGCAACACAATGGACGGATGTATGATCATGCTGTGTATACCGCTGGGGCTACATTTACTTCTCCTAGTGTTGGTGCTCTTGTTGAAGAGATAGCGGTAATTGGCAACTCAATGAAAAACAGGGTTAACACAAGGGGTAACGGATGCATAAAAGGCCGTTGTGGTTTCACTCGTTTCTCAATAATAGGAAACAACTTAGACGTTTTAGATAACGCCGTCGTTCTGGATATGCCAGGTTCTAGTGGTAATATTCCATGGGGCCAAATTACTGTATCTGCAAACAACATTAAAACACAGGGTGTCGGTATCCACATTGTCCCAGGTACCTCTACTACTCCATGGATTGATACTGGATGGATGAGAGCACTGGTTGTTTCTGGAAATACAATCAGAGCATATGATCGAATACTTCTGATTGGAACAAACGGAACAGTTATTGAATCTACAACCATGTGATTCAGCAACAACGTGATGACAGCTCCGCTGTTTATGTATAACTATGCAGCAATGAGCAATTGCCAGTTCAAAGTTGAAGGTGGTCTGATATCAACAAGTAGCCCGGTATTCATGAACGCGAGCGATGATGCAGGATCGGTAAATAGCTCGATAACCTTCGCAGATGTTGAAATGAGGTCTGACTCTACTGCCTCAGTAGGCTTTGCATCACTTGGGAATTTCAACAGAATTCTATTAACTGGCTGTAATGTTAATAATATGCAGTTCTCAACTGCTGCTGCTGCTACCCAATTACAGATTAAAGATTGTAATGTATCATTTTTTTCTGGTTTTTCAGCAACAACTATACCATTTATAGATACTGTTACTTCAACTAACGTTGGGCTTATGAACCTAATAGAGATTGAAGGTAACAAATTTGATCGCGGCCCCTCTCTCATGCGACTGAAATGTTCATCTGCTTGTACAGTCTTGTTCACAAGAAATAGATTCCTAAACTGCTCTAACCGAGTTGTTAATTTTCACCCAATTGGTTATTAACCTAAAGTGCTCATTGTATCTAAAAATATCCAGATGGGTGGTTTTCTTTTCAATCAGTTGCAGACAGGCGTTTCCAAAGCAACCGGAACTAGTTACGCAGAGTTTACAGATAACTATGTGGCGTCAACAACACCGGGAACTGCTGGTAACGCAACAATCCTGATGGATGACGGAGCTACGCCATGGCTTTCGCAGTACGAAAATATCAGAGTGGCTGACAACATGTTCAAGGATGCAACAGACGCGATCAGATGCTCTGGTTCGGCAGTATCAGGTATTGTATCAACAAACAAGTTATGGTTTGGCGATAACTCCTCAACAAACTCAAGCGCGACTTGTCAATATCCAGCGGCAAATAAGGCAAATACTGACATGCCGCAAAACATCACCATATAACGTTTACATGCAGCCGGGCAGAACCTAAAATGCTGATTTTGCGCGGCGAATTGTACTATGGAAAGAAGAACCATTCTTAAAGCTATACTTTTAGCATCGGCTTCAGCATCAGTACCGAGAGTGCATGCTACGGTTAATTCTGAGAAAAGTAGGGTTTCTCCTGATTCGTTTGGACTTAACAGCCTAAAATCGACTCACATAAAGACCATGGGAATTTCTGCCGGCGACAAGACGATTTTCAACGTTGCTTTTATTGGTGATAGTTGGACTCAAGCACCGGACAGATACTCAGGCGTTCTTGCCGACTATCTTGTTGCGAAATATGGTGATGGTGGCTCAGGATGGATTGGTTTCGGATCACTGTACAGGCCAGGATATTTCACGATTAATGGCTGCGGAAGGTCAAAAAAATTTATTGTTAAATATGATAATCCAGAGTCATGGACCATCGGTGGATACGCAAACAGAAATACACCTGACCTAAGTGCTGCTGGCTCTAACAAAATTGGAGCAAAGATAACCGTGTTTGGGAGCGGCCCTGTAATTAAATATAAAATCTGCTATCAGAAATCAGATGGGATATTTAAATACAAAGTCAGCGGAAGCGAATGGGTAACAATTGACGCTAGTCAATCACAAACTGATATTTCATTTCATGAGTGCGATTGTAATTTTGATGGCGCATGGAATATAGAATTCGTTGTGGTTTCAGGTGAGTGCCTCATTGGTGGGATAACCACATACTCTGGAATCCCTGGAGTCATAGTAAACAAATTGGGGTCAACAGGATCAACAACTCGTGATTGGGTAGAAAAGGATAGGGATTCATGGGTGTCAGGGCTTAAAGAAATGACTCCAGACCTTGTTACTATTCTGTTCGGTACTAATGACCAAAGCATTCCTTTAACTGTGGGCCAGTATTCACGGAATATCCTGAATATTATAAGCCGTATTAGAGAGGCTAATGATGATTGCGATATCCTTCTGATCGCTCCTTGTGAAAACGCGAGAAAGGGGAACAAAATCCCTATGAAAAAATATGCCAACGCGCTATATGAGATAGCAAAGTTGAAGAAGATAGGATTTCTGAATCTTCAGCCAGTTTTTGGCGAAATACCACATCATTATGATGTGGATAGCAGACTTCCGTTAATAGGTTCAGATAAGATACATCCAATAGAAAATACTGGTGGACGTCTGATTGCTTATTCAATAAAAGAAGCGCTTGGCGTCTGATTTTAAAGCTCACTATTTAAAATTGCGGGTGTGGTTATTATGAATAATTACCCATCCGCTATGAATAACAAAGTTGTTCTCAATATTAAACACACATTTAGAGACATCATAAGCTAGCCAGATATGTTTGATTCAGTCTCCATATTTTTCAATATAATAAATAAGATATGGCTTTGACAAAATGAGACTTTTACTTGTAATTATCCTTCTTCTAATAAAGCTAATACAGATATAATTCAGACATCTAACATCTAAACTTAGCCCCATCAACGATGGGGCTGCATTAATCAATTAATAGTGTATTTTTTGAAGTAGACCATAACATTCCCATTGACTAACTTGACGTTTTCGCTGGTTATATCTTGGTCGCTTATTATAGTGGTATACCCTTTTGATTTGAAAAGGTTATAGTCAAAATTATTAGTCATTCCGTACTTTTCCTCTGAATTAAGGCAGGTTGCAATGTATCCCATTTTCCATGGTGTTTTTGCTATTATGACACTATGTTCAGGAATAATGGCGCAATCTTTTGCTCTATTTTTATTAATATAATCAACCTTTTCACCATTAAAATATAAATACGTAGATGATATCAATATAACTACTGATGCAATGATGGGTAATGCCTTTACTAATTTATAATTGTTATATATGCTGAATACTATATATCCGTAAAACAAACCAAACATAGGCAGTGATGGGTATATATATCTAGCAAGATTCTTATATGGGGATAATAATTGCACGATTATTACCCACATCATAACGGTTGATGCAAGAATAAACACAAAGTAATTAGTTTCACTCATTATGCTTTTATTCTTAACAATAAAAAACAATGACACCGCTATGACTGTTAGCGCGATTAACACCCCGATAGGAAAGAAGTCATTAATCATCGACAATGATTTTACTGAATTAACTAGGTTGTCGCTAAAACTACCAAGCTTATCTAATGCCTCTCCTTGCCTGTTCCCATCAACGAAAAAATATTTTGGATATACTGCGTAAGAAATAACCGAGGTTAATGCGATGTATTTTACTGCAAATGAGATGGCGTTTTTTAAATTATTTTTATACTTTATAATTAAATATGGAAATAAGAAAACAGAAATCATTGCAACATAAAATAGAGCAAAGTAGCCACTCAACATTGCAAGTGATGTTGAAATTGAATGGATAAACAATAAGCGTAATGATAATTTTTCTCTAATTAAAAGTAGGCTGGTAAGCGTATATATCGCTACAAGCGCTTCTTGCATTTGATATGGTCTAAGAAAAATGCTGTTTGATATAGATGCTGTATTAATGAATGAAACAAAAACTACTAATATTGCTATTTGTTTACTGTTGAATAACCTATTCGCGATGCCGTATATGGCAACAAAAGAAACAACAAAAAATAACTGGTTAAGTTTAAATGCCCAGTTTGTTATAAATGAAGTGTTGCCTTCAGGATTTATCCCAGTAAACCATACTCTTAATAATGAATAATACAGATTGCTATGAGGAGTGTCTCTGTTATCTTGCCACAAATGATATACATCGCGAAGCATTCCTTTTATAGAATCATCACTGAACCATATCAACTGCCTTACCTGGCTACCAGTTATCTCAGTTAGAGAACTAAAAACCTTTGTCCATCCATAATCTTTATAGGCGGATAGGATAAAAGACAGAGACTCATCGATATGTAGTCCCTGTCTGCTAGCAAACCAAAACTCCCTTATCAGTAACATAATAATAAGTACCGATATCAAAATATATGTTGAATAGTATTTTTTATTATTTAACATCATAATCACTCCCTTTCTTTAATAAATATCTCGGCCTTCCTTTGCTTTCGATGTAAATTCTTCCTATATACTCACCAAGAACGCCAATTCCTATTAGTTGCACACCGCCTAGAAATAGTATTGAAACTAGTAGCGATGGATACCCAGGAACGCTATTACCAAATAGTAATTTATCTGCTATCATCCATGCGCCATAAATGAATGAAAGACTTGCAACCAATAGTCCAATATATGTCCACATGCGTAGAGGGAAGGTTGAAAATGATGTTATACCCTCAAGAGCTAGATTCCACAGCTTCCATCCATTGAATTTAGAATCACCGGCAACTCTTTCCGCTCTGGCATATTCAACAACGTCAGTTCTGCCACCAACCCATGACAATATTCCTTTCATGAAAAGATTGCGCTCTGGCATCATTTTGATGTTTTCCACTACTTCTCGGGACATCAGTCGAAAATCGCCGACATTCTCCTCTATCTTTGGATTACTGATTTTGTTATGCAGCTTGTAGAACCATTCTGCAGACTTACGTTTTAATCGGCTATCAGTTGATCTGTCGGCACGCTTTGCCAGGACCATGTCCGCTCCATCTTGCCATTTTCTAACCAGATGAGGAATTACCTCAATAGGGTCTTGCAGGTCAACGTCTATTGGAATTACTGCATCTCCAGTTGCGTGCTCAAGCCCAGCAAATAGTGCCGGCTCTTTCCCGAAATTTCTGGTGAATGAAATGGACATAACAAGAGGATCAGATATGGCAAGTGCATCAATTATTGATTCTGTTGCGTCTTTGCTACCATCATTGATGAACACGATTTCCACATCGTATTTTTTTAACTCTTCATACTCTCGAACCGTTTTATAAAAAATCGAGATCGTAGCCTCTTCGTTGTATACCGGAACAACCAGAGAAATCCTCATTTTGCTTCCCTAAAGACAATGAACTTAGAGTAAATAAATCCGCAGACAAGGCTGATAGCGGAAAATGCAATCAGCGTTATTATAGGTGGCAGTGCACACAAGTCAGCACTCCAACCAACGACAGCACTCAGAGTGCCCATAAATCCAACATACAGCATGTAGCGCATGGTTGTTGTTGAGGCATTGAAAGTGAACTTAGCATTGGCAAAAAAACTAAACGACACAGCAATAACAAAGCCAGCAAAATTAGCCAGTGCCTGATTTGTGTGCAGTACATAGAAGCATATGGCAAACACAACCCAGTGTATGAGTGTGTTGATGATTCCGATCGATGTGTATTTGGCGAATAACTTTAACATTATGAGGATCAGTCAATTCGTAGAGGCACAAAGTCTATCATCATACATCTGGATGATCGACATAGCATGGAAGAGAAGCCCAATCAGGTTGGCTTTTTGATATGTAAGGTGAAGTGAGACAAAAGCGGGACACACAAAGCTTTGCATCGGTTTGCAAGGCTTTGCATGTTTTTCGAAGGTGGGATGCGTGATGGGGCATGGATGGGGCAAAAAATTAGCGCAAAACAACTCAAAACCTCGAGAGGTGGTGATTCGTCTTGCGCTAACACTCTGCTTTATGACTGCTTTATGACTGCTTTATGTTCACTTCGACGCACTATAAATTAATAGTGCCGCCTATCCTGAACAAACCTTCATGGGCGGACTGAGCCGCCCATCGATTAGCAGGCGTTAAGGGTTAAGACTTTTTCGCCTGATACATCTCATCGGAGTGGTTGTCATCTTCCACCCAGAAGTTAATGTTGAATTGCGCATCGTCGCTTAATTCAACGCGATGCCAGTACTGCGGTGGGCTGGTCGCGAACTGACCGGCATTAATCACCACTTTCACTTCAGGTTCTTTTGCGTCTTCATTGGCAAAGCCATAATACGTTACCGTACCTTCCATCACGCAGAGCTGTCCAAACACGCCTGCTGCGGTGTTATGGTGAGAAAGAAGTGCTGCCGGGACGTTGTCTTTGGTAAAGAAGGGAGTAGAGCGTTTTACTTTCCAGTTTGCCGGGATGCGTAAATGGGACATCAGACATCTCCTTGGTGTGGCATCTATAAGATGTATTTAATATACATCTTATAGATGCCAGCAGGCAATGAATTTAAGGCAAAAAAAACGCTCCCGAAGGAGCGTCTCTGTTAGCGACCGAAGAGGTCACGTTTTTTCGGTTTAAACGGCTGTGCTAGGACTACCAGCACGGCGACCACCAGGTAAGCGGCGAAGATCCCCAACAGCCACTGTGGCATTTCCAGGGTTAAAAAAGACCACTGGCGTTCAGCACAGTCACCGGATGCTAAAAACACCTGCGGCAGCCATTTGTCCAGCGGTAGCCAGCTCGGGAAGCGTGCGGCAAAATCACAGGTCATAAACGGTGATGGGTGCAACTGAATCATGGTGTGCTCATACGCTAACTGCAGTCCGCGCCAGGCACTGTAAATCCAGATAATCATCGCCACATAGCGCAGCGGCGTTTTTGGTGCGATAGCCCCCATCAGCCCCGCGCCCATCACGCCAAATAATGCGCTACGTTCGTAAATACACAACACGCAAGGTTTTAGCAGCATGACGTGCTGGAACCACAGCGCGACAAGCTCCAGCGCAAAGGCGGTTAACGCCAACAATAACCATGCACCACGACCTCGGGAGCACTGGTTTAAAAATCGCAACATAATAATTTCCCTGCAACATGCGTAGAGAGCGCAGTTTAAACCAATTCAATTTATGCGCCACTAGCAGGAATTGAAAATTTGAGTAATCGGATAATTATCATGCAAAAAGTCAAACCGGGCAGTGATTTGCCCGGTAAATTGTTATGAAAGTGTAGCTAACCAGCCCGCCTGGGTCATCCACTCAGTCACCGGTACAAGCGTGAACTCGACGCAAAGCAGACCAACCAGCGTCAGGACGAGAGTATAAGGCAGAGCCATCCACACCATGCGACCATAAGAGAGTCGAATCAATGGTGCCAGCGCGGAGGTCAGCAGGAACAGGAATGCCGCCTGGCCGTTTGGCGTAGCAACGGAAGGCAGGTTAGTCCCGGTATTGATCGCCACCGCTAACAGCTCAAATTGGTTAAGGCTGATGGTCCCATGTTCCAACGCGGCTTTGGCTTCGTTAATGTAGATGGTGCCGACAAACACGTTATCCGAGATAGAAGACAGCAGGCCGTTAAAGAGATAGAACAGCGTCAGTTGAGCATGTTCAGAGGACTGCAAAACAAACTGAATAATCGGTGAAAAGAGCTGTTGATCGATAATCACCGCAACGATAGAGAAGAACACGGTCAGCAGGGCGGTAAAAGGCAGCGACTCGGTAAACGCTTTACCAATCGCGTGTTCGTCAGTAACGCCGGTCAACGACGTGGCCAGGATAATGACGGACAGACCGATTAATCCGACTTCCGCCAGATGCAGGGCCAGGGCAACCACCAGCCAGATACCGATAATCGCCTGGACAATCAGTTTGATTTTTTCCTGACGAGTACGCTGCTGACGGCTTTGATCGTCAAACTGTTGCAGGACATCGCGGACGGTCTCCGGCAGCGTTTCGCCATAGCCAAACCAGCGCAATTTCTCAACCAGCATGCAGGTTAACAGGCCGCAAATCAGCACCGGGACGGTGACCGGCGACATGCGTAGGAAAAAGTCACCAAAATGCCAGCCAGCCGCTTTGGCGATAATCAGGTTTTGCGGTTCGCCGACCATAGTCATTACGCCGCCTAACGCTGTACCGACACCCGCATGCATCATCAGGCTGCGCAGAAAACCACGGAACTGCTCCAGTACGATCTTATTGTGCTGATCGATATGGCTATCATCGAGCATATTGTTGTCTTCCGTGCGGGAAGAGGCGAAGCGATGGTAGATACCATAAAAACCAACCGCTACGCTGATTACCACGGCAACGACGGTCAGCGCATCCAGGAATGCAGAAAGGAAGGCGGCGGCAACGCAAAATGCCAGCGACAGCAGCATCTTGGAGCGAATCGTAAGCAGTAGGCGGGTGAAAATAAACAGCAGCAACTGCTTCATAAAGTAGATGCCAGCCACCATAAACATCAGCAGCAATAGCACCTCAAGGTTAGCGGCAACCTCTTCACGCACATGTGTGGCGCTGGTCATGCCGATGATGACCGCCTCGATGGCTAGCAGCCCGCCTGGTAGCAGCGGGTAACATTTTAACGCCATCGCCAGCGTAAAAATGAACTCGGCCACCAACAGCCAGCCCGCAATAAAGGGATTGATGAAAAATATAACCGGGTTAACGACTAAGAATACGAGTAGTGCAAGTTTGTACCAGTCAGGTGATTGACCTAAAAAATTGCGCCACATAGCGCGGCCCCATGATAGCTCCATGGTGATTTCCCTACCTTTAAAAATGAAATCATGTTTTTATGTTTGACCGCAAAGCTTAGCGGGAGGAGGGAGTACAGGCAAGCTATTCACGCGACGGACAAGGCTGGCTGTGCTTCAGCGTAATCTGGAAAATGAAGCCTTGATCCACTTTTTCTTCATTGCGTCAGCTATCAGCCATGTAGCCCGTCTGGTATGATAACTGTAACTATGTTTTGCTGTGTAATGGAATTATCACTATGGTCATTAAGGCGCAAAGCCCGGCTGGGTTCGCGGAAGAGTACATCATTGAAAGTATCTGGAATAACCGCTTCCCACCTGGCACTATTTTGCCTGCTGAACGTGAACTCTCTGAACTGATTGGAGTGACACGTACCACGTTACGCGAGGTATTACAGCGTCTGGCGCGGGACGGCTGGTTGACCATTCAACACGGCAAGCCGACGAAGGTGAATAACTTCTGGGAAACCTCCGGGCTAAATATCCTTGAAACGCTGGCGCGTCTCGATCACGAGAGCGTACCGCAGCTTATTGATAATCTGCTGTCCGTGCGTACCAACATCTCGACGATCTTTGTTCGTACCGCGTTTCGCCAGCATCCCGATAAAGCGCAGGAGGTTCTGGCAACGGCAAATCAGGTGGCCGACCATGCTGATGCGTTCGCCGATCTGGACTATAACATTTTCCGCGGTCTGGCATTTGCCTCTGGCAATCCGATTTACGGTTTGATCC
>OIEX01000555.1_pt1 | contig 12818 bp, 9 predicted proteins | sample 1581911 | NCBI WGS metagenome assembly OIEX01 (sample SAMN07977761, study PRJEB24534) | human gut metagenome | reverse complement strand
AATGTAGCAACAAATAATTTAGTGGCATGTGAAAGTGTGACTTCAAAGCTATTAAATAATGCACTTAAATTTGAATCTAAAATATCGAATTTTGCCAATGTAGCAACAAATAATTTAGTGGCATGTGAAAGTGTGACTTCAAAGCTATTAAATAATGCACTTAAATTTGAATCTAAAATATCGAATTTTGCCAATGTAGCAACAAATAATTTAGTGGCATGTGAAAGTGTGACTTCAAAGCTATTAAATAATGCACTTAAATTTGAATCGAAAATATCAACATTTAATATGGAAGGTATAGAAATAAATGATTTTAAATTAGGTCAAACTTCTAATATAATTGAACAAACTATATTAGAGTTGAAGGATATTGTAAGAGTAGAAGTTTCAAATGCAATTAAAGATATTGATATTATTGTTGAAAAAGAAAAATATGTAGAGAATAGTGAACAGTTAAGACAAATAGATAGAATAGAGAGTAATGATAATCTTACAGTAGGACAAAAACTACACTTGATTTTAGAGGAGATTAGTAAAAGATATCCAATATTTGCTCTTATTATTATGATTTTAGTTTTATCGCCAATGCAATCATATATAGATGATTGGGTTAAAAATGGTGTGAGTGTATGTATAGAGCAATTTAAACATGAGGATAAAAATATAAATATAGATAAGAAAGTAAAGCAACAAATTGTTAAAAATGCAAAGGAGGATAATGTAGTTAATAAAGAATATATTTTTAATACATATAGATTTGTAAGTACAGATGTTTTGTTTGTAAGAAGCAATAAAAGTATCAAATCTTATAAAATAGGTGAATTAAAATATGGTGATGTAGTTACTGTTTTAAATAAAAGTAAGAATTGGACACTTGTAGAATATTCAGAAAATGATTGTTATATAAAAGGATGGGTTTTTACAAGATATATAAGTAGATTTGATAAATAATTTTAGAATATAGGTAAGAGGGGATATAATTGAATTTAGATTATTCAGAAAAGAACTTTGAAGAACAAATTGAAGAACACTTAATATATAGTGGGTATGAAAAGAGACGTATAAAAAACAGAGATTTAGAATTTTTTAGAAAATATGCTATTGATGTAGAAATTTTATTTAGATTTTTAGAAGATACACAGGAAAAAGCATTAAATAAGCTTAAAAAGGTTTATAAAGATGATTATAAAACAAAAATATTAGATAGAATTTCTAAAGAACTTCATAATAGAGGAATGATTGATTGTATAAGACATGGAGTAAGAGATTATGGGGAAACATTAAAACTTGCTTATAATAAACCAGCATCGAGTATGAATTATACAACTTCTCAATTATATAGTAAAAATATTTTTACAGTAAGTAGACAAGTTTATTATAGTAATGATAAAAATAATTCCATTGATATGATGATAAGTCTTAATGGACTTCCTATAGTTATAATGGAATTAAAAAATCAATTTACAGGTCAAAATGTAGAAAATTCTAAAAAACAGTTTAGAGAGGATAGAGATCCTAATGAACTTCTATTTAAATTTAAGGAAAGAGCAGTAGTATTTTTAGCTGTTGATACAGATGAAATATATATGACTACTAAGCTTAATAAGAATAAAACTTTCTTTTTACCTTTTAATAAAGGTAATGAAGGAGGGGCGGGTAATCCACCTAATGGGGAAGAGTTTAGAACTGCTTACTTATGGGAAGATATTTTACAAAAAAGCAGTCTTATAGATATATTATTTAGATTTATGTATATAAAACAAGAAGAAATTAAAGATTGTGATGGAAAGGTAATAGAAACAAAGGAGACTGTTATATTTCCAAGATATCATCAGTTAGAAGCAGTTAGAAAGATAGAAGCTCATGCTAAAAATAATGGAGCAGGCAATAATTATCTTATACAACATAGTGCAGGGTCTGGAAAAACCAATAGTATATCTTGGCTTGCACACAGATTAGCTAAATTACATGATGACGATGATAAGGCTATTTTTGATACAGTAATAGTAATAACAGATAGAAGAGTTTTAGATAAGCAATTGCAAGATGCTGTATATCAATTAGAACATAAAACAGGTATGGTTGAAAAGATAAATAAAGATTCTACTCAACTTTCTAATGCATTAGAAAATGGAACTAAAATAATAATAACTACCCTTCAGAAATTCCCATTTATACTTGATAAGGTTAAAGGATTTGAACTTGGAAAGAAAAATTATGCAATAATAATTGATGAAGCACATTCTTCTCAAACAGGTAAAAGTGCAACAGCAGTAAAAGAAGCTTTAAGTTCAAAGGGTATTGAAAAAGTAAGAGAAATAGATAATAAATATGAAAATGAAAATGATACTGAGGATAAAATAAGGGATATAATTGAAAAAAGTGGTAAGCAGGATAATATATCATTCTTTGCATTTACAGCAACGCCAAAGGCTAAAACAATAGAGCTATTTGGACAATATGGAGAAAATGGTGAGAAAGAAGCTTTCCATGTATATACCATGAGGCAAGCTATTGAAGAAGGATTTATATTAGACCCATTAGTTAATTATACAACTTACAAAACTTTTTATAAGGTAGCTAAGGCTATAAAAGATGATCCACAAGTATCTAAAAAACAAGCTACAAGAGCGATTGTAAAATCACTTTTACTTCATCCATATAATATAGCTCAAAAAACAGAAATAATAATTGAACATTTTAGACAGTGTGTAATGCATAAAATAAATGGAAGAGCTAAGGCGATGGTGGTAACTTCATCAAGATTACAAGCTGTAAAGTATAAAAAAGCGTTTGATAAGTATATAAAAGAAAAAGGTTATGAGCATATAAATGCTTTAGTAGCTTTTTCAGGAAGTGTAGATGATGAAGGAATTGATGTAACTGAATCAGAGTTAAATGGTTTTTCAGAAAATGAGTTGCCAGATAAATTTCATAGTGATGAATATAAAGTTCTTATAGTTGCAGAAAAATACCAAACTGGATTTGATGAGCCTCTTCTATATGCTATGTATGTTGACAAAAAGCTTGATGGAATAAAAGCTGTTCAAACATTATCACGTTTAAATAGAACATGTACAGGAAAAGACGGTACATTTGTATTAGATTTTGTTAATGATTGGGAAGATATACAAAAATCATTTCAACCATATTATGAAGTTACGGGAATAAGTGGAGAAACTGACCCTAATCTTTTATATGATTTAGAAACAACTATAAAAGAATATCAGCTATTTACAGATGAAGAAGTAAATAAAGTTAATGAGACGTTCTTTAAAGGTACTCATAAAAGATTTAAAGGTGCAGAAAAAATTAATGGAGTAGTTGATGAAGCTGTAGAAAGATTTAAAAAATTAGAGTCTAATGAAGAAAAAGATGATTTTAAAAGTACAGCTAATAAATTCATAAGATTATATGCATTTATACTTCAAGTAGGGCCATTTGCAGATGTTGAACTTCATAAATTATATATTTACCTAACATTTTTATTAAAGAAACTACCAAAAGGAAAGAAAAGCAATTTTGTATTAAGTGATGAAGTAGCATTAGAGTATTATAAAAATACAAAAACTTTTGAAGGTAATATCTCATTATTAAAAGAAGGTAAAGTAGATTTAGATCCAATAAGCTTTGGTAAAGGTGCTTCTACAGAAGAAGAAAAAACAAATTTATCTAATATAATAAATAAATTAAATGAAAAGTTTGGAACTAACTTTACAGAAACTGATAAATTATCAATTGATCAAATAAAAGAAGATATGATTAATAATGATGAGCTTAAAATAAAGGCGAAGAATAATACAGTGGAAAATTTCAAATTTTCTTATGATGATAAATTTATGGATATAGTAATAGGGAGAATGGGACAAAATGAAAAATTCTTCAATAAATTATTAGCTAATGAGGAATTTAGAGAAGAAATAAAAGAGTATCTTTTAATGAATGTATATAATGGATTAAAAAACAATTATTTATAAAATATCAAAAAGGAACTGAATGGATTCCTTTTTATTTTATATAATTAAAATAAAAAAATGAAGAAGATATTTTTGTCGATAATTACATGTGCAATATTTTTAAAATTAACAATATAGTTATTAAATATTCAAATAATAAATAATATAAAATAAATAAAAATTAAATAAGTTATGACTTAATATTACCTATGAAAACGAAAGAAACAGAAAAATAAAAGTACACAGGGAGGTTAAGAATATGGACTTTAAGAAAATGAAAGATATGATTATTGATATGCAGGAACAGAACTACGATTACTTCATAAAGGCTCTGATATCTGTTGAGAAGGGTATAGAGGATGAAAAGGTACTGGATAACCTTTATAGCAGATATATGGAGGAGGACACCATGGGACTTCTTGATGAGAACTTTGATTATATAATTGATGAAATGAGAAATGATGTCATTATGGTTGACAGTGTAGACAAGACAAATATTTAGGAGTAATTTATAAATTTCACAAGAAATTTAGCAAGTACAGATGTTATATATTGTTTAAAGAGAATGGAAAACAGTGGATATCTAATTATTGAAAAATATAAAAATGATATGAATAATAAGTATTAATATAATTATATGTGAACTTATAAAAAAGAGAAAAAAATTTATTTAATAGAATGTTCTTGGATATTGTCAATGAAAAAAATATGTTTAATCAAAAGAATCATTCTAAGGAAAATACAAGTATCCTTAGATAAAATGATTTTTAATTGACACACAAAGTTTAAATAAATGAAAAATATTTAATATAAAGCGATTGAGAGTAAAATCTTAATAGCTTTTTTATGATCAAATTCAATTTTAATGAATGTAATGAGCTAAAAAATAAATACTTATAAAATAATCTGTACAATTAAGTTTAAAAATTTAGAAGAAGATTAATAATAATCTTCTTCTAAAAAATCATTTCTATAATGGAACCATACTGATGATATTGATTCATTTAATAAATTACAAAATTCTTTAGAATCATAAAAGTTTTCATAATCATGAAATTCTCCTGATTGATAAAAAAGGTTAAGTATATGTATAATTTCAGAGAGAATATTATCATATCTTTTTTGCAAGTTAGTTAATTCTTTAAAATCATGATCATTTAAAAGTTTATTTTTAACAGCATTCCAATTAAAGGTAGGTGTGTATGTTTCAAATTTATAATTATAATGATATTTTAAAAATTCTTGAAGGTAATCCTTACTATATACAGTTAACTTATCTATATTGCAATTATCAAAAATACCAAAAGTATTATTTAAAATTTTTGCATCAGTATAATTAATTACAAACTCTTCATAATAAACATCTTTTTTTATTTTATATTGATAAGTGTATAATCTCGTTTTATTTAGTACAGAATTTTTGAAGGAGCAATATTCAAGAATTTCTACTTTTGAAAATTTAGAATATTTTATACAGAAATCTAATATTCTAAGTTTTATAAAATCAAAAATACCAGCTTTTTTAAAATTAGTATCTATAGAATAGCACTCTAATAATAATAAAAATTTTTTAGATGAATTTTTATTATTATTAGAGTTTGTATTATTAAGAAAATTATAGTCTTCATTAGAGAGAGTTTTGAATTTAGATTCTAAATTATTAAATGTAAAATTAATGCAAAGCTCTAATTTATCATAAATATTTTTAACATCTGGATATAAAGAATTTAATTTTTTTATTGTAGTATCCTTAAAAACATTATTAATATCCATATAATTAATCTCCTTATATTTTATTTAGTTTAATATACATTAGTTAGAAATAATAAAAGGGTTATTTTTGTTTACATAAATTAAAAAAACAGATGGAATATTATAAAATTTAATAAAATTTTATAATATGAAATTTTATTTTAATTTATTAAATAATATTTTATAAATTAAAATAATTAAAAATATTATTAAATTAATTTTTATAAAATTAAATATAATTATTTTTATATAAAATAATTAAAAATTAGTTATTGAATTAAACTCTATTTTATATATTATAAAAAATAGATGGTATTCTGCAATACTTAATTAAAAAGGAGAGTTTTATGAAAAAAATAGCTAATAAATTAAAAGAAGAAAGGTTAAAAAAGAAAGTAACATTACAACAACTTGAGAATGAAATAAATATTAGTGCAACATATTTATATAGAATAGAAAATAATATGAGAAACGATATAAGTGTTAGAGTTCTAAAAAAATTATCTGAATTTTATAAATTAGATTTAAATGAATTGATAAATAGTATTACTTAACCTTCAAAAAAGGAGTGTATTAATATGAATATACTCCTTTTTTTATTTATAGAAAAATTCACAAATTATTAACAATATTTTTAATTGATATAAAATGAAAAAATTAAAAATTTTAATTGTAAAATCAATATTAAACAGTTATTTTTAGTTAAATTATAAAAATAAAATTAGATAATTAGTTAAAGATTGTTTTTAAAATTTAAATTTAAAATAATAATAAAAAATAATATTATTAGCGAATAATTCTTTAAATATTAATAGTTTTACAACTTTTATAAAGAATTTTCAATTCAAAAAAATTTATTTATTTAATTAGAATTTATATAAAAATAATGACTAAATTAAGATATTATTTTTACATTATTGCTTTTATACATTATATTTACAAATTTGAAAGTTATTTAATAATAATTTAACATATATTATATATATTTTATTATTTGCCAATAGTCAAATGTAATCTTTTAAGTTTAAAACTAACAAGAAATGAATAACTAAATCCAGTTATATAATATAGGGCTAATACAATTTATGAAAGAATTTATTTTAATCATTAATATTGATTAAAATAAAAACTATGGTTAAGGTAAGCCCTAAGGCTTCAATATGCTAAAAATTTAAAACATTATATTTTAAGTAAATATTGCATATTGATTATTGTCCGGAGAAAGTGGAGTGATTGAAATAATATATAATAAAAAAAATAGTAAGTTGATAAATAAAAATAAGAAAAGAGCTAAAGAATATTTAGATAAAGATAATAAATATAGGAAGTATATAGAATATAACAAAGCCATAATTAAAAAAAGAATTAAATGTAATAAAACAGTTAGCAATATAAAAGAAGCTATAGATGAATTAATGAAAGTTGACATAAGAAAACTAATTGGATTGGATATTAAACTTGGAGAAGAGTTTAAGTGTAGCTTAGATAATGAAACAGGGATAATAGCATTTGTATATGATAATAAAAATGATTTAAATAATATTATTTTAACTAAAATTTTAGAAAACAAAATAGATGGAGATTATAAGATTAATGAATATATTAGGTTTGGTAAAAATATTGTAGAGATACAGTTTGAAAAAAATAGTAAAAGTGCTAAAGTTCAAATTAACAATATAACTAAAGAATATTATTTAACATTTGAAGATGAAGTATATTGTTATGGAATAATAGATATTTATGAAATAATTATGAAAATTGAATATGATTTAGCTATAAAAGAATTATGTAATTTATGTAACATAAGAATAGAAGAAATTAATTCATATACAAAAGAAGTTTTGGGTAATAATAAAAAAATATTATTAATGTTTAATAATTTAAAAGAGGATTATATTTATATTGATAGATTTATAGGAAGACATATTGAAAAATTTAAAATTATATTTAAGATAGCAGAAGAATGCTTATATAAAAATTATAATAATATAAATATTTTTAGTGCCTCCTTAGATTACATTGCTGGGAAAATGGGTATAAGCAAGAAAACTTTGTCTCCAATTATAAATATTTTTGTTGCTATCGGACTTTTAGAAAAGGTAGAAGTAGATAGAGATAATAAAAATAAAAAAATATATAATGATATAACTTATTACAAAATTCCTATATGGAATAATTATGTATTAAGTATAGCTAATTTGAGATGTAAAAAATTTTTAGAATTAAAAGTAGCTCCTACTAAAGTTAGTAGTAAACATATAAAGGAAGTATTAGGAGAAAAAATGACGGCAGCTATGATGCAAGATAGTAAGGCTAAGAAGATATGCAATTATTAATAATTTACTTTAAGAGGAATTTTATATGAAAAAATTAGCAAATGAAAAAAAAGATGAATTAACAGATGAGGAAAAAGTAATAACTTATCTTAAAAATGAATTAAAAAAAGATAGTTATATAGAATTAGATAAATTTGATAAAAATATAGAAACTTTAAGTATAAGTAAAGAGGATATTATTTCAGATTTAATTGATAGGAATGTATTATTTATTTATACGATAAATAATAAAAAAGTAATTACATTAAAAGAAAGATATATATTGGAACAGCAAATAGTTGAATATATTGACTTTATTAAGTTAAAAAAAATAGAAACGTTATATTTAAATATAGAAGATAAACTTAATATTTTAGATGAGTTTAACTTAAATTTCGAACAAAGACAAGCTGTTATAGAATCGATTAAAAATAATATAACTATAATAAAGGGTAAAGCAGGAACCGGAAAAACTACCATAGTTAAGGCTATAATAAAATTATATAAAAAATTAAATAAATCTGGAAAGATTAACATTGTATCTTTCACTGGCAAAGCTGTTAATAGAATAATGGAAGATGAGATATTAGGGGCACAGACTATACATAAATTTTTAGGTGCTGATTTAGATGATATTAAAGATAAAAATATAAAGTTGAAAAATACCAATTTATTGATAATTGACGAAGCAACTATGGTTGATATAAAGTTATTTAATTTAATATTAAAAAGTGTTAAGGATAATGATGATATAAAGATAATAATGTTAGGAGATACAAATCAGTTAAATCCTATTACTGGAGGTAATGTATTTAAGCATTTAATAGATTGTAAATATGTTAATATTGTAAGGTTAAAAACTGTTTTTAGACAAAGAAATGATTCTTTAATACTTAAAAATTCAAATTTTATTTTAAGGAAGCAAAAAAATTGGATTAAATTTAAAGATGAATTTAAATTTTATAATTTAAAAAAAGATGAAGAAATAAAAAGTTTGGTATTAGAAAAAATTAGATCTTTCTTAGATTTAGGTTATAGTATGGATGACATTGTGGTGCTTTGTAGTAAAAACAAAGGTACTTTAGGTGTAGAAGAAATGAATGATAGTATAGCTAACTTTGTAAATGAAAGATATTATAGAAAAGAAAAGGGGTTTGTTATATTAGATAGAGTTATGAATATTAAGAATGACTACAGTAAACGTGTATTTAATGGAGAAGAAGGTATAATAACGGAATTAAATATTAACGATATAACTGTTAGCTTTAAAGGAAAAAATATCAAATATACAAAGAATGAATCTAAAGAAATGTTGAGATTAAGCTATGCTAATACAATACATAAAATGCAGGGAAGTCAATATAAAGTTGTTATATTATTAGTTGGTGAAAATGATAAAATGCTTAATAAGAATTTAATATATGTTGCAGTAACAAGAGCAACAGAACAGTTTGTAGGAATAGGAGATTTAGAAACTTTTAAGAATTCTATTGAAAAAACTGATTTAAGAAAAACATTCATAAATGAGTTAATATATAGAAAAAAATCGAATGATTTTTGAAAAAATGATACAAATATGTTATAATATAGTTGTGAAGCGAATACTTAATAAAATTAAACAAGCTTGCAATATATTTAAAATTTAACTTAAACAATTGATGTATAGCCTAATTCTATTGATTAGGAAAATAAAAATTAAAAGAGGTTTTGCTTTATGAACAGAGACGAGTATATTAAATATTGCAAGGATAATCTTCTTTACGAATGTTACAGGGAGTATCCATTAGCAGAAGATGTTGTTCAATTAAAAATATATGATGTACAAGATGAGTGTGACTATATTAGAGCTTTAGTTGATAATGATTTTTGTGCGTATAACACTGAAGCCATAGAAAGTGTTATTCTACAAGGATTAAAAAGTAAACTTGATTTTGGTCAGTTTAAACCACTTCTTGATAGATATATAGATAGTAAGAATATTAATATTGATGATATTGATGATATTGATGATATTTATGATATTTTTGAATCAGAATATCTTCAAGATGTTGCTGAAGAGTTATTGCTTAAAAATAGAATGTTTTGGAATGAGTCTAAGCATAATGTCATATATTATGAAGGGTTTACTAAGCCTGGATTATATGATTTTTGGGATTGGGGAGAATGTCATTTTGAACATATAGATGATATAGTTGAAATGTATGAATTTGAAAAAGAGTATAGGAGAAAAGAAGAATAAATTTATTAAGAGGTATAAGATTATATAATCTTATACCTCTTAATACTATATAGAAATCAACTAATAATTGATATATTAATGTAGGTGAAAAATTTGAAAAATAGTAGTTTAGAAGAATTAATTGAAGAATTAATTACTTGTGATGAACTTTGGTGTGCTAATTATTATATTAGTAGTATGAAAAAAACGCCTCATAGTGGAGTTTTTAATATCAATACTCCTAATTTTTATATAAAGCATATGAAAAAAAATACTTTTAATATATTTAAAGAAGATAGAGAGATTTTTCTACAATTTTTTTCAGAATTATTTAAAGATGTTATTATTAAAATTGAGAACTTTGATATAAATTTAAATGATATTGCAAATTTGATTTTTAAAGAACAAAAAAGTTGGTATATAGCTTTTAGATTATTAAAACCTAAAAAGGAATATGAAGAAAGAAATAAATCAATTCCATTAATTTTTGAAGTAATTAATAAAAATTTAAAAATTGAAGATTACTTTATATTAGATAAAAAAATAATTATATATGGATTTATTTGTTGGATAATAGATAATGATTTTGTAAGTATAATAGGACTTCCTCAAATAAAAAAATATGAAAATTTAATATATAATCCTAATAAATACGGACTAAGTAAGTTAAATGGTGTAGAATTTTTTAGACAAGGTTATATATACAATGGGAAATATTATTTATACAATATTTTTCTTGATACAAGTATTTTAGAAGCAAATGATAATGTGCCCGGAACAATAAAAATTATATTAAGAGATATAGAAAATGTAGATTTTAGAATGAGAATAGATGAAAATTTATCTATAGATAAAAATAAGTTTATATCAACTTCAAGTTTTAGTTTTCAAGTTTTTAGAGGTATTGAATTTAATATAAATGATATTGAAGAAATAGTATTCTCAAAAGAAATAATAGTACATTTTAATCCAGAATCTTTTAATAAGCTTATTATGATTATAAAGCCTGATAAAGAGGAAAATGAAAAATTTTATCACATAGAGATAGAAGAACTATGGAATTGTGATAATATAAAAGATGAAATTATATTAACAAATTTTATACATTCAAAGTATTATCCTTCACGAAAAGTTTTTAATCATATTGATTTTTCAGTTAATCAATATGATTATGAAACCTATAAATTGAAGTATATGGATAGTCAGAATATTACAGGTGTAGCAGTTGATAAATACTCTAATACGCATTATAAAGTATGGTGTGTAGAAGCAAAAAAAATATCAATAGAAACATGGAGTGAGCTTGTGTTAATTACATTAGATAATCCTTTTCGTGAATTATTTTCAGAGATTATAAAGAAAAGTGAATAATGTATATTAAAATATTTTTTAGTTTCTTTATATCTCCTTATGTGGAGTATTTCACATGTTATAGAGGAAATGATTATCTGATATGGTAAATGAAATTTATTATAAGGAGATTTTTATGAGTGGAAATTTAAAGGTTAATAATGAAGAATTAAGAAGTTTGATATTAGAATGTTTAAAGTCAAAAAATTCAACACAATTTGAAAGCTTTTATAACTATGTTTATAGTAATGCCTTAGAAAAAAACTTAATAAAAGAAAACCATAATGATATATATTCTTTTGGGAAAAGTGGCAGTTTAGAGAATTGTGATAAAGCAAGGGTTCAAAATATTTTATGGGATTTGATAATTGAGGGAATTATTAGACCCGGCTTAGGTGATGGAATAAATGATAATTTGCCTTTTTTACATGTAACAGAAAAAGGTAATCAAATATTAAATTATGATAATGTGACCCCATATGATCCAGATTCTTATTTTAAAATTTTATATAAGGAAATACCGAATATAGATAGTGTCATTATTATTTATTTAACAGAAGCATTAAATACGTTTAGAATTGGTTGTTTGTTGTCTTCAACAATAGCGTTAGGGTGTGCATCTGAAAAAGCATTTGTTTTATTAGTACAGAGTTTTATTAATGCCATTGAAAATAGTGAAATGCAAAGAAAATTTAAAAAAGCAGTTGAAGGAAAGACTATTAAAAGACAATATGATGAATTATTTAAATATTATAATTCATACTTTAAAACTAAATTAACTGGAGATTTAAAAGAAGGATTTGAAAATAGTGTTTTTGGTATTTTTGAAATGATTAGAAGCAATAGAAATGATGCAGGACATCCTAAAGGAATAAATATTAATAGAGAAGAGCTATATGCAAATATAATAGTTTTTAGAAATTATCTTAAAAAAATATATAATACAATAAATTGGTTGGAAAGAAATAAAATTTAAACCAAAATTTAAGAAAAACATTTATAAATAATTTAATAAACAGAAAAAAATGCCGAATTTATTGACATAATAAAACATAAATGTTATAATAAAGAAGTAAAGTGAATTACTTATTATTTTTAACTTTAACAAATGTTGTATTGAAACATTAAAATTATTTTTAAATTTAACAAGTGTTGTATTGAAACATTAAAATTATTTTTAAATTTAACAAGTGTTGTATTGAAACATTAAAATTATTTTTAAATTTA
>OIEX01000553.1_pt1 | contig 12869 bp, 7 predicted proteins | sample 1581911 | NCBI WGS metagenome assembly OIEX01 (sample SAMN07977761, study PRJEB24534) | human gut metagenome | reverse complement strand
CCGGTAAAATGCGTGCTGAAGGTAAAGACTACATCGTGAAAGATGGCGATGTGATGAACTTCCTGTTCAACGTCTAAATAAAATTTGTTATCTCATGAGGTTTCAACGAATCTCATGAAAATCGCAAAACCCTATAAAATCCACGCAATTGCGTGGATTTTTTATTTCACAATGTCTCAGCTCATCTCGTAACAACGCTGTCAAAAATGAGTACATGGATGAGTACAACATTCTTCCATCTTCATTTTAAGTGAGTACAATAACGGTATAATAAATAAACAAGGCCCCGTTATGCTCACCGATACGCAATGCCGCACTGCCAAGCCGAAAGAAAAACTCTATCGACTTAATGATTTCAACGGTCTCTACCTCGAAGTGAAACCCAATGGCAAAAAGGCATGGCGCTATCGGTTTAAACTCAATGGTAAATCCAGTATGTTTGCGCTGGGTGAGTACCCGACGGTCAAACTTGCCGAAGCCCGCGAGAAATGCGAGCAAGCGCGTAAGCAAGTCGCAGATGGATTTAGCCCAACACAAGCTCGTCAGTTAGATAAGATCCGCAAGGTCAATGACGCATCTAACACCTTTGAGCTAATCGCCAAAGAGTGGTTGCAGATGAAAGACTGTGCCGAAATCACCAAAACGCGCCGACTGGATATGCTTGAACGTGTGGTTTTTCCCGCCATCGGTAAGCTCCCTGTCAGAGAGATCACTCCACACCATATCCTTAAAATTCTTCAGGAAACAGCCAAACGAGGAGCACCGACAGTTGCCGCTGAAGCCCATCGAACCATTTCATCAGTTTTCGAGTTGGCAGTAGCGACACTTAGAGCTGATAGTGATCCTGTCTGGCCCGTGCGCAAGGCTCTTCCCGCCAATAAGACACAGCACAAACAGGCACTGAATCCTCAGCAAATCGGAAAGTTATTAAGCTGTTTTGACAACAGTCGTGGCTCATATCAGGTTAACTATTGCATGTGGCTTATGTGGTGGACGCTGGCGCGACCAGCCGAAGTAACTGAGGCAGAATGGACAGAATTCGATCTCGATAACGCACTTTGGACTATTCCGTCAACGCGAATGAAAGCCCGCAGAGAACACGTTATTCCCCTTCCCTCCCAGGCTGTCAACATGCTCAGAACGCTACAAGGATTAACCGGGCATCGACAGCACCTTTTTCCGGGCAGGGATAATCCGAAAGGTCCAATGACATCGCACTCCCTCCGCCAGCTACTTAAAAGCCTCGGCTGGAGTGGGACATACAGCCCCCATGCCACCAGAACTACAGGGAGTACGCGTTTAAACGAGATGGGCTATCGACCTGATGCTATTGAGGCCCAACTTGCGCACGCTGATACCAACAATGTTCGTCGCACATACAACCATGCAACTTATCTTGATGAGCGTAAAGTGATGATGCAGGAATGGGCGGATAAGCTTGAGGGATGGGTAAAAAGCACTGCCAATAGTACTGATGTGTCGTAAACGAAGATGCTTTGGTGTGTTAACGCTTATTACTAACGATTATTTTCCACAAGAGAATAAAAACTGCATTTTAACCCACAATTATTTAACCATCTGAATTTTCTAATATTATTTAATGTACTCATCCAGCGTTATAATCCCTCTTTTTTCCATCCCTCTAATAACACAGGGCATCTCCATGAGCCGATGCCATGAATCCAGCAGTGAAGGCCAGTATGAGAAAGACTCTGGTGAACAAGTTTTGGCTAAGAAGCTGGGGATCGCTACTTCTGATGAGATGGATGAGGCTGAACTTGTCTTGTTAGAACAACTCTACCAGTCTGTTGTTGAAGAACAGTTTCCGGAAGGCCAACTCAGCGTAGCCATGCTAAAAAGCTGGCAAAATAGGTGCTTATACATATTAGTAACCTCCGTTTTTGATGACCACTGCAACCTGACATGAGGCCGGACCAAGCACACACAGTGATATGAAGTCAGAGCCTGTTCAGATATAATAATTTCAGTGCGGTTCCCAAAACAGAATAAATCAGATGGAAATTGAATTACTCGACAAAAGTTCGTCATTGTCCAGACAGAATTGGCTGAAGCGAGTGCAACTCCCTCCGGACATGATAGAGTCCGTGCGCCACTCCTCAGTCCTTTTTCTCCCAATCGAAAACTTTAGAGGTGTCATCAACTACTCGTTTCCTCAGGGAACTGTCGATCTTTTCCAGTTTATTTAAAAACATATGCCCCATCTTGGGCAGACAGAATTATGTACTGCCGATGATGATTATCAGGAGCTCGCGCTCTATTCCCGAGAAATAAGACTCGGACACTTACTGGTAACGCAGGTGGTTGCTCCAGTTCTGATCGGGCTACTTACTAGCTATGTCTATGATATTATTAAAAGCGCGCCAGAGGATAATGTTTCGCTTACCTTGCAAATAGAAGGAGAATGTAACGATTATCTCCTTAGGTACAATGGCCCGGCAAAAGACTTCCGACAGATTGAACCCCGCTTATTACAACTTACCAACGGCTGTGATGGACCTAAAAATGCCGTGTCGTCAACAGAAGAAGGACCGGATGACATCATTAAAATTTGAGCTTATCGCTGAACTTATGCTGTTCACTAGAAAAAAACAAATGAAAAACGTCAAGCCAAGTATCTACAGGCTTGTAAGACACTTAAGAGCCGGTTGGTAAGCCAAGGTAAACAAGCTGAGGCTAAAGAGATTTGGTGTCTGGAAAACGCACTACTTGCGCAAAATATGTATATAAAATTTATCAATTTACTGCGCCGAGAGAAATTCTATAAGGCTTGGTGTCTGCTTGAACAATGCGAGATAACATTAGGAAACCTAAAACGTCATTTTCCTCAGATGCTGAGCCAAGAAGTTTATCTGGATTTCCTGTATCACCAAGTCCCTCTTTGGCAGGAGGTGTTTCCCTATCGGATTTTCAACAGCACAGAGTTTCTTGAAAAGAAAATTCTATGCAGCACCTGTAAAAGCCCTATAACTCCCAGGAAATTTTGCGGACATGACAAGGGCGAAATTTATGACGGAGAGATTTGCTATCGCATTATTGAAGATTTTGAAATTGTAGACTTTGCGATGGTGAAAAATCCCGTTAACAAATATAGTGTTCCCTTCAAGACGGACGAGAACGGGAAAACTGTGGATCATTATGATTATAAATGTATTAAAATGATCATACGAGAACTTCCTACCCTATTTTACTGGTGGGAAATCAACAAGACATTTGACTGGCATCGACGCATTGACTTCACAGAAACCTTGCCGGATGATATTTGTCCCTATGGCGCAGATCGTCTTTTCAAGGACTGCTGCTCTTCCAAACCGGCAATTTTGACGCCGCACATTGAAATTGTCCCCCTTAGAAAATGTTAGCTATAGATTCAGGAATATCGATTAAGTATTTTGTCACAAGTTGAATGAATTTGGACAATAATGAAAAGATACGATAAGTTAATTAGGTACCAGCCCAGTCTATGAATCCTCAGATTTAGATAATGTATAACTCTCTTTAATGCTTTTTCTCAATCAAAAGATATGGATGGGACCAGTCCGTTACCTCTTCATAAGAAACAAACCCATCGTGCTCCAGTGCGCAAACGCCCTTATGGCTGGTAACATAATCGTATACAGCCTGACTTTCCAGTCCCTGTAACATGTGCGAAAGCAGCTTTCGGCGCATCACATCTGACTTCCTGCGTTTACGCGCTGCCACATCTTTGTAGGTAATATTGAATGGTTGTATGAAGATGGCGGGTCAAGATTAGATTAATGTTTTGTCTTCAATTCAAGATAAGGGTGATTCCAGCATATCTCACAGTTACTCACCATCCCATCATGCTCAATCGAACTGCATACTCCGGGATTAGCCAGCACTGCTTCATACACCGCCTTACTCTCAATACCCTGAATCATATGGGACAACAAACACCGACGAACACTCGCAGTGATCTTGTCAGGTTTAACCATAAAAGACTGACGAACGGCATTACGTATGGCCCAGCCACGACCGGGGCAATTAACATGCTCATCAAGATAACGCGCCACCAACTTGTTAAGCGCCCTTCTCACTGGCCGAACAAACTCAATCCACTCATCGGCCTTTTTCACCGCTTCGCTGTAGCCATACAAATCACAAAGCTTACGAAATGCAGCGCTGTCTTTGTGCTTACGAAACTCTCCAAGTGAGTAAATCAGAGTATAGATAAGCAACTTAGCAGCTTTTTGATCAACATTGAACCTGCGCATGACCTTATTCTTGGTGATCTTTCCCAGCCGCTTACATTTGATGCCGTATCGCTCCAGTTCATGTTTCAGGATATTCAGTTGGCTGCTTTTGATATCGTAGTTAATACCAACAACAACTTCCCATTTGATAGCGGCCTTTAGCGCCTGAAAGCCACCATTCTTCTCAAATGAACGCGTTCCCCGCTCTGCCAGTTTGTATTCAGGAAAATATTCAACCACCAAAGGAACGCTTGAAACCATCCTGCAACCACGCTCAGCCAGATGCTGGAGGAAGTGAGACTTCAGAGCAGCCTCCCTCTCGTCTTCAGGAATGTAGGCCTGTAACTTATCAATGTTGATACGCAACGCCCCCATGTTATGATACACCTGCTGCATATATTTGGACTGACCCCGCCCCGGTAGACGATCCTGCCTTATAGTTGGAGTCCACCCACGCGGTCTTCGTCATGTTTAGATGGCCCTAAGTCCAAGTTGTAACAGGTCTGGTATACATCCACCCGATTGTGCATTGACGCTCATCTTTTAGACAGATATTGTGATGTCATATTAAAAATATGAGGTTTTGTAATGAATGAGCTCCTTTTACCAGAGCAAGTTAAAACTGCAAGAGCTCTTCTCGCTTGGTCTCAACAAGAACTGGCCTCCAAAGCAAATGTGGCAACATCTACACTTGCGGATTTTGAGCGTGGCTTTCGTACTCCAGTAGCAAATAATGCCCAAGCTATCCGTGATGCCTTAGAAGCTGAAGGTTTGCAGTTTATAGCTGGTGGGGTAGTTGAAAGGGGTATGCTGCAGCCACCTGAAAATGTAAAACCTGGTTCTTTGATGCGCTGGATTAATGCAACTCACCTTTCACAGTGGGGTGAACGGAGAGATGGTCAGAGTGGTATTCCTGAATTATTACGACGTTTAATTTTTGCAACAGTAGGTCCTGCCGCAAAAGTTCATTTCCCATCAGATGAGAGTGTGCAATATCCTGGTTGGGATGGTGAGTGTAAAACGAGTTTGGGTTTGGGCTTCGTTCCTGAGGGTGATTCTGTTTGGGAAATTGGTGCTCAACGTACCTCTATCCGCGCTAAGGCAGAAGAAGATTTTAATAAAAGATCTGGGAATCCACTCGGATATACTCCAGATAAAACAACGTATGTATTCGTTACTCCACAACGCTTTCCTGGTAAAAATAAGTGGGTAGAGGAGAAAAAAGCTCTCAATATTTGGCTGAATGTCTGTGCCATTGATGCTGATGATCTTGTCCATTGGTTAGAAATTTATCCTGCGGTCGCTCAGTGGTTGTCAGTAAAAATAGGTCATCGGCCACAGGGATTACGTAATATTGAAGAGTCATGGAGCGAGTGGATTCACGCAACGAGAACACCTCTCACTCCCGATGTTATCTTGGCCGGACGTGATGAAGAACAAACAAAAGTCCTTAGGTGGTTAAGAGATTCACCGCAACAACTCTCGGTGCAAGCCGAAGCTCCCGATGAAGCACTAGCTTTTCTTTATGCATCTATAAGTCCTCTGCCTGAAGAGCATAAGCTGTTCTATTGGAGCAAATGTGTCGTAGTTGACAACGCAACAACAGCCCGGCAATTAGCTGGTTTAGGCACGCCATTAATCATTGTTCTCACTATTTCAGAACCGGGGATTGCGCAATCTCTTGTTAATAATGGTCACCATGTCTACGCTATCTATGGCTCAGATGTGTCTCATCTATCCGGTCATTCAATACGCCTCCCCCGCCCATGGAGATTTGAGCTAAAAATAGCATTAACTCATGCTGGATTAAATGAGGAGGATGCTCATCGTTATGCCCACGCATCAGGCCGCAGTATTACGGTCTTAAGGCGCTTAATGCCCATAGCCCCAAACTATAAACCACAATGGGCTGAACATGTTTCATCTGAGCTTATTGCCGCAATGTTCGCGGGGAGCTGGGATGAAACCTCATCTCAAGATCAAAAAATTATTAGTGATTTAGCTGGTTGCTCTTATGAGCAGGTAGAAGAAATCTTGGCACCGTTAGCATCCACTTTTGGTGGTCCATTAATTCGCTCTGGTAATCTTTGGAGAGTAGTTTCATTACGAGATCTTTGGACTCAAGTAGGTAATCAGCTAACTTCCCACCAACTAAAGCGCTTTGAGAATACATTCCATTCGGTGGTGAGCGCCATTGATCCCTATTTTGAGACTCAACCTAATGCCGATACCTTCTATGAAGATAATAGCGTAGGGAAACCATCAGGTAGCATCAGACGTGGCTTAACAGAATCGATGATTGCCTTGGCTGTTTTCCCTGAGGTAGCAACGCTTATTACGGATGTATCTTCTCATGTGAATAGTGCGGTGTATAAGTTGCTTAATAATGCAACTGAGCCACTTTGGTGGTCTTTGTCTCAGGATTTCCATAATCTTGCAGAAGCAGCCCCAACGGTATTTCTAGACGCTGTAGAAGCTGGGTTGGAAGGCGATTCACCTCAGATTTTGTCATTATTCCGAAGTGATGAAGGGATAATGCAACCCACAGAGTATCTTTCAAATTTGTTATGGGCATTAGAGATGTTAGCGCGTAGCCCACGTTATCTAATGCAATCTGCACTTTTACTGGCTTGGTTAGATGATGTTGATCCCGGAGGTCGATGGGGAAACCGTCCAGCAGTTTCTTTAAGGCGGATTTTTGTTAGTTGGTCACCACAAACTTATGCTAATTCATCACAACGTATTAAGGTCATTGATCGGATCATATCGCTGCATCCAATTGCTGGTTGGAAGTTATTGCTCGCATTAGCACCTCGTTCACACGATACTTCAGAACCTTCTTCTATGCCAAATTGGCGTGATTTCACTCCTAATGAGCCGGAGTCTATTACCTGGTCCTCTGTTGCAACAGCAGCATGTGAAATCGGTGAAAGATTATTAATGCATATAAATGGGAGGTGCGAACGGTGGTTTGAACTTTTCCATCTTTGGGGGAATTTTGATTCAAACTGGAAATTTTCAGCAGCTAAGCAATTAGCAGATTACTCCCTTAACCTCACATCTTCTGATAAAAAAGAAAGGTTGTGGAATGAGTTACGGCATTTTTTACAGAGAAACCGTGGCTTCAAAGATGCGCCATGGGCTCTGTCTGAAGAAGAATTAGCACCGTTGGATGCTATATTTCTTTCACTAACACCAGAAAATGTCGAGGAACGTTTTCGCTGGCTATTTTGTGCAGGGGCCAATGAGTTAGGCGAAAATTATGATTGGCAAACACAACGAAATAGACTCGAAGAGAGACAATTGGAAGCAGTAGAGTTCTTACTTGCAGAACTTGAATTTGAACAAATATTTCATTTCTCTTCAACAATTACGCTGCACTACGATTTTGGTCTTGCTTTAGCGCGATCCTCAACAAAGTGTGGGCATAAACATTTTCTAATGAAAAAAGCGCTAATGTCTAGTGATTCAGATATAGCAAATATTGGTTTGGGAATTTTTTATGGACTCAAAGCCACGAAAGGCTCAGAAAGCGAAACTTGGGTTCAAGAAATATGGGAACAAGCTATAACTGATAATTGGGGGGAGTTAGCGGAAGTACGCATTGCCCAAGTATTACCACCTGTAATGTCACTTTGGCTGAAAATAGAATCGAGACCAGTTAATATTAGTACAATATATTGGCAGACGATCCCTACATTTAGGCTTTCTGCAGATTTAGAGCTTGAGTATGTCATTGATCATTTACTTCTGGCAGACCGAAGTCACGATGCTCTTGCGTGGCTTGCTAATAATATAAAAATAGAACCAGAGGGCTCAGTTATTATTAGAGTAATGCATACCGCTGCAAGCACTAAAGACTCTTCCAATAATGATAATACGATGTCGAGCTATTATATTGGTATTCTCCTAGATTACCTGGAGAGTGATGTAAAGACTTCAAAAGAAGAACTTGTGAGGCTCGAATGGATTTATTTTCAAGTTTTACGGTATTCACGACATCCAGCCAGGAACTTACATCAGGCTCTTGCTAAAGACCCTGTATTTTTTACCTCACTAATGAAATTACTCTATCTACCTGAAGAAGATAGTGGTGTAGTTGAATCTGAACCAGCAAATCCTAAGCAGGCCCGTGATCTAGCAAGCCAGGCATATCAAGTTTTGCATGATTGGGCAATTGTACCCGGGACCGATGAGAACGGGACTATTGACTCTTATGTATTGATGTCGTGGGTCAAGCAAGCTCGTCAATTACTGAAGTCTGCAGGTCGTGGTGAAATAGGTGATGACACGATTGGTATGATTCTCTCTGCCGCAAAAAGAAAAAAAAATGAAACGTGGCCGCCAGAAGCAATTCGCGAAGTTCTTGAGTTTGCTAGAAGTCGAGCAATGGAGAGTGGTTTTGAAGTTGGTGTTTACAACCGCCGTGGCGTAACTGTACGCATGCCACATGATGGTGGGGGGCAAGAACGAATATTAGTAGAACGCTATAAACAAGATGCTGATGATCTTAGATTTGAATGGCCTCGAACCGCAGCTTGCTTAGACCGCATTGCTATAAGCTATCAACAAGATGCAATTAGAGAAGATCACAGTGCGGACCAAGGTGATTGGTTATAAACCCTTTTATCATAATTGTATTTATTGAGTTTTTTAAATATGCAAAGGAGATTACATGCAAAGAAATTTATTAAAATACTTAAAAGCCTCTACAGGAAAAATAAGGAAGTGTCAAGAAGAAGCTGTGGGGAAATTTTTTAAATTTAAGAAAAGAAATATTCGTGATAAGGCATGCTTAATTAACTTGCCAACGGGAGCGGGTAAAACAGGTGTCATAAGTTTAATATCACATCTAAGTAAAGAGCGAAATATTTTAATTATCTGTCATAGGAGAGCAGTTAAGGAACAGCTCTATAGAGAAGTATCAAGTAGATTTTTTAGAGTGACGTTAAACGATCCAGATATAAAATTAAAGAATACCTTTAAAAACATTAATAATTTAAATGAAGAAGGTATATATATATCAACATTTCAAAAACTATCAATGTTATCACCAGAAGACCTAGATGAGACACAAAGTTTCTTTGATCTTATTATTATTGATGAAGGTCATTCTGAACCATCTCCTGTATGGCGAGAAATCGTACGACAATCAGATGCAATAAAAGTTGTAATAACGGCAACACCATATAGGAATGATCTTTTCGAATTAAACGTTGACTTAGATGATTATTTTATCTTTACATTTAAACAGGCTATTTCTGATAAAATAATTACTGAGCCAAATTTCATTCAAGTGAATTCAATGGAGAAAATGCTTCAAGAAGTACAGGTTTTTCTAGAGAAAAATGAAAATATAAAATGCATAATAAAATGTAAAGATGCCTATGATATATCTCGATACCACGAATCAATTTCTAAAAAATTCAAAACAGTAAGTATACATGAGACATTTAGAAATGATGAAGTTAGCGGTAAATTTAAATCAGTAAATTCCGCATTAAAATCTGACAACATAAGAGTTCTAATTCATCAACATAAACTTGATGAAGGTGTAGATTTGCCTGAAGCAAAATTACTAGTTTTAACCTATCAAGTTGGAAGTGGTAGAGAATTGGTTCAAACTATTGGGAGAGTTGTTAGGAATTATAATTCAATAGAACCGATGATAATAGATCTAGCTAGTTCATCCAATGAAAGAATGTGGCAAAGTTACCGTGTATTTGATGACTACATATCAACACCTAGCGGTTCAAAAGGATTTATAAAATCGCTAAGCACAACTAACCTAATAAAAGGATTTCTTGATAACTTCCCTGAATACAGCTACTTCTCTAGTCGTTTCAGAGAACGATTGGACTTGCAATCCATAAATGCCAATGATATTTCAATACCATTGGCATCCGTTTGCTTTATAGAAAAAGGGCCTAATTACTCAACCCCCCTTCTTTTGGATAAAATATATTGGGAACTGCATACACAAGGTTCACTTGTTAAAGAAATAAAAAATGGCTATAATGTATTCATGTATCTATATATATCATTCAATAGCTCTAGGTATCTTTCTGATAAATTATTTTTTGAACCAAAGCTAGAAATAATAATAATCAAAGAGTTATCTAATAGCATAGCTATCTTTGACAGCGCTGGTGCCAAGTATGCAAATAGAATCGACTTAAATCTTGCAAACCCTATAAATATTAATAGATTAACAGCATTAGCTGCAGCCACTAAAGTCCGTGAAATAAAAGAAGCTCACTCAAGGGCTATAGGTACTGCAAAAAATAGACCTGAAGCGATGTCCTTAAAAGGTAAAAACCTAGAAAATATAAATAGCACTCAGCGCAATGCCATGTACGCACTAACAACATTGAAAGTAGTTAATAAGGATGAACAAGGGAAAAATGACAGTAGTTTCTATATAGGGGCTAGGTCTGGTCGTGTCTCTGACCAAATGGAAAGGAATTTTAGTATAGAAGAACTATCTGAATGGATTGAGAAAATTGATTTAGGAACAGCAAAAGAAGCAACTAATAATGGCCGATTAATAAAGTCATTCTCGCAACCCATCAATGAAAAACCCAATTCCGATATAGCTTCAATTATTCTAGATTTATCAGATTTCGATATCGAATTAATTTCCGAAAAGAATTTCCTACCGGACTATTATTACCTTCAATATTCAGAAAGTGAAGGTGCGGAGTTATTTGTTGGTTCAAAACCATTTAAAATACAAATTCAGTATGAAGAAGATAAACATAGTTACCTTTTGACAACCACTAACAATTATGATGATTTCAATAAAATAATTTCTTATTTAAATAATGACTATTTTAGAATTCTTTTCTTAGATGGAACAACATATAGTGCGTCGAAATTTTATAAATTTTCACTTCCTTTTGAAAAAGGTATTACTGCTGAGGAAAGTTGGGCGGGACGTTCACTCATAAGCATTCCAGCCCTGCTTTCAAAGGGTCTTAAAGAAAAAGGAAAGTATGATGAAAAAGATATGTATATTAATACTACAAGCACAAGCTTTGATAAGAATTCTATATTTTATTTAATTGATCAATTAAAAAACCACTCAAATAGCAATGCTACTCTTCCACAATTGGGCCCCTTTCATCCTTATATTCCAAATTGCGATCTCGTTCTTTGCACTGACATGGATACAGAACCATGTGATTTTATCGTATCATCACCGGATAAATTATGTTTCATTCATGTAAAATGTGGGAAATCATTCAGTTCTCCAAAATCCTCAGCAGGAGCGATAGCAGAGGTCGGAAGTCAAGCAATTAAAAACTTAACCTATCTGATTTCACACTCAGATGCTAATACCCCAGGAAACTACTCTATTTGGGATAAAGCATGGCCATCCCATAAAGCCAAACATAAACTTGAGTCTCGTTTTAGATTAGCCTTTAACGAAATTGGAAAGATCCCTAATAAAGAAAATAAACTTAAGGAAAAAACCTGGGAGTTAATATCTAATAGAAGAAAATCACCACTGTGCAATAAAGAAATATGGATAGTAATGGGCAACTCTTTTTCGAAAAAACATTTCATTGAAGAGATGTCAAAAGATACTGACCAGCAATCTGAAACAATACAAGCTTTTCAACTAATCGAAGATTGGTTAAGTAGTGCTGATGAGATGGGTGTAGATATAAAAATATTCACATCATAACAAACTCACTACCCCGACACATTTAAGTGTGTCGGGGTAGTCATGGATAACCAATTCAACTGATTATTTTTTTAATGACTAATAAATGCCATTTACTCTCTGACTCCACAACAATAAGGAAGGGATAATGTTTTGATTCATGTCCTGACATCACGCTGGTTAGATCCGCTGCGGGATTATATTCCCTACGGCTGGTAACTTTGGCGTAATGAAAGACTTCACCGGAGCAATGGCGAACCTTCTTGGTTTCTCTGTCGCACCACGGCTTACCGGGATACTTACACTTCATTAGGGCATATCCCTGGAACGAACACAGATTGCCCCCCACTTATGCCCCCAACTGTGATTTGATTCCAGTTGATACCAAAAGATAAGGTACGGGCTAGAAACTAGCCATATACGGGCTTTGAGTTGGTTTCGGTAGACTTGGCAAAAGTTTGAAATGGTGCCGATTATGGAGTCGAACATACGAACTGTCCATTTCGAAAGCGAGCCAATTCCAAAATGAGTACAATAATGAGTACAATTAAAGAGCAGTAGAAATTAAAACATTAAATATCAATAAAATACAATAAAAGTCACGATTCAACGTCTAATCCCGCTGACTGGCGTTTTCGCCGCCACCGCGCAAAAAAATCCACGCAGCGGCGTGGATTTTTTTTACCCGGACGACACGCTACTCCACAATATGGGTATCTTCTGCCGCCTCGTAGCCACCAACGATCTGCACAATCTTCTTTAACTCAGCCTCAATAAAAGCCGGGGTGGCGCTTTCCCCAGAGGCCGGGTGATGAAGCTCCACCGAGATACCGCTGGCGGCATTGGTCAGCGACAGGCTGATCTCCTGCTGGCCCCGCGAGGACGAAGAACGCCCGATATGCTGCATGATAGCCGCCGCCGCCGCGCGCGTATCAACGTCTGCGAGATGCCCCCATCTCATTTCAACA
>OIEX01000550.1_pt1 | contig 12947 bp, 15 predicted proteins | sample 1581911 | NCBI WGS metagenome assembly OIEX01 (sample SAMN07977761, study PRJEB24534) | human gut metagenome | reverse complement strand
GCTTCGCCCCATACCTCGCGGTATGCAACGCATGACTCGGGGACCTTGTGGATTGCTGGTCCTTCAATGGTCGGGGATTTTCACCCCTTGATCTCTACCGGTCTCCCGGCGCACACTGTTTTTATATACAGTAGATTCATTGAGAGATCTGATCAATACAGGTTACAGCTATCGATCAGACGCACCGACGCAACGCAATGATTTTAAGAGGCTGGCAGGTACTTGTAGATAGTTTTCACGTCTACACCTATCACGTCCGCCACTTGTTGCCTCGTTGCGCCGTTCTCCAGCATCCGGCGGCAGCGATCCACAACATCAGGAGTCATTACCCGGCGGCGGCCGCCAGCATTGCGGCGCTGAACTTAGCTTTGTTGCTCATAGTCCTGTGCCTTCCGCCGGTCGTCTTTGATTTTGAAATACAGATTGGTGAGGTAGGTAAGCAGTCCAAAAACAATACTGGCCGGAACACCTATAGCCGCCCACTGGCTGGGGCTTACCTTATCGAGAAGTTGCAGCAGCCAGTAGCTGCCGCTGACGGTGGATGTGATATAGGACGCTCCCGCCGCCACATCCGGCAAATTCTTCATTCGCATGCCTTACCCCCATGGGGATCACTATGTAGAGTAGTGTGAGGGTAAGGTGTGGTTCAGGTCGGAATCCCGACCATATCAACCAGGTAGGATATCCAAATCAACAGCAAGCTTTTCAGCGTCGCTGATTTCAACATTGTTTTCTTCAATGGCTACTGATTCCTGCCGATACTCAAGATTTTCCTCTGACAGATAGTTTTCTTCCATTTATGCCCATCCTTTTGATTTAATGAATATGGCGACAAACTCCGAATTCACCTGCACTCCTGAACGAAGAGCATTATCTTGTCTATATTTCGAAGGGTACAACGAGTCATAACGTAGAGACCTTGTCGTAGCCACGTTACTTACATCTGTAACATCAGATGTATAATTTTGGTTGGTGTTATTTTTAAATTTTTGCAACATATTAACACCAGAAATTTAGAAATAGTCATTTTGGTGCGCTTCCATTAACTGGGCGTTATGACTATTAACTGTTGTATGTTCTGTCAAACTTCTAGTTCTCAAATTTTTTTGTCTAACATATAGCAAAACAATAAAAGGAGTAAAATTAGATAATCAAGACAGTGATGAGTTCTATGCTCTTAGTTCCGGCGTAGGACGCGGCAGCTGGATGCGTATCTCTCCATTCTTCATAAAATTATCCTTGGATCACGACTCCAGAAAGGTATCGGTATACAAACATGAAGAACCCCGCCGAAGCGGGGTTACATGGTGTTAATCACCCTATTCGCCAGAATCGCGCTGAGCACTTTCAGCCTCAGCTTCCTCAGACTCTTTAATCACATCATCAAGAGTCTTACTTCTGTAGTCAAGTTGTTCTTCTGTCATGCTAACCTCAATAAGTGCTCGCAACCTCAATTTCCCCGGTAATAAGAATTGTTGACGCAGCGCCAACATAAGCCGCAGCATCTAAATTCCTAACCCCCCCAGTGTCACGGTAAACGATAATCTGGTCTTTGTTCGTCAAGTCCTGGTAAGCCTTCAAAGAACCTGTCATCGTTTTCCATCCAGTCGCGTTGTTGGCACTAACTAACGATATTCGGATGGTTGCACTGGACATACCAGGAAGATATCCAAAAACCAGATTTCCTGAAGGTGTGGCCCCGGACAACGTCAGATACATGCTGAATCTCAAAACCTTATCGTTGATGCTGTAATAGCCCGTAGCTGAAGTAACTGTAACGCCTGCACCAGAAAGCAAAGTCGGCGTAAACGTTCCTTGGAAGCGTGAAATCGTATTGTTGTACAACCGGTTTGCGTCGATGGACCACATATAATCAGCTGGAGTTCCGGTAACGGTATTGTGGACGTACTTCATGTTTGTGCCATTCAGCACTACGCGATACAAAGCTGATGCGTAATCAACAATAACCCTATTGTTGGATATAATTACCCCAGATATTGAAGTGCCACCAGTAGCGATTCCCGACGTGCTGCTTGATACATAGGATCCGAAAATACTCGCATAATTGCTAGTGATGCGGACCGAGTTACCATCAACGACAAAATCGTTAGCGTTAAACAGCCACAATTGCGGCTCTCTGTTATCGTAAATGACGTTACTTGTGATAATGTTTCTCAACACCGAATTTGTCGTGGAGACGGTGCCAGAAACCCCATTATCTATGCCACGGTTGAAGTTATATCTAATCGTGTTCCTTGAGATTATATTGTCGTAGCTGAGAGAGTTATTGCCCCCAATGTAGATTCCAGACTGTCCGTTATACTCGCATATATTATCAGCGATTAGCGAGTTGCTTAATCCTTCTGCGGTGATCCCGTCCCAATACGGTGATGAAGATGACCACGCCGATAAATTCTCATCAACAAAATGGTTGTTGCAGTAATTCTTGGTTATTTGATGCTTATCACCGCGAGCAGTAATCCCCATAGAGCAATACTGAATATCGCAAAACAAAATTTTGTTTCCGGTACCAGTACACCGAATTCCATTGCTGAAGCCCATGACAGTATCATCGGGCTTTCCGTTTATGGTTAGCCCATTTATCGTGCAGTCTTTCGAGTTTGCCTGGAGAAATACGCCGTATATCTGAACCGCTGAAATGCTCCCCTGACCGCCCGTGTTGAAATAGACACCAAAGTTTTCAAGCCTTGACCCCACGCAAGCCATATTAAAAATAATGTGCATAGGTTCAGCGGGTGCTTTTTCCAGATAAACACCAGTTTCTGGCCCACCGCCACGGATTGTAACCCCATCCGGTATATCGAAAGACGATGATATTTTATATAGGGAACCCAATATTATTAATTTCACCGGGCCTTTTTTTGCGGCTTCAATGGTGCGATGAAGTGCCAATGAGAAATCATCATCGAGGGTTATATTTTCACTGAACATTTCAGGAGTCAGAAACCCTAGTCCACCAATCAGGCTTGCCCCATCGCTTGAACCCAGGTTTTGGCGAAGCGTATCACCATCCATCAGAACGAAGTGAGTAACGTCGTTAGCAAAGCTGGTTGCATCGGTTCCGGTGGTCGTAAAGCCGACGTCAGTAGCAGCATTCAGGCGGTAATACTGGTTGTTATAGCGGATGTACTGATTGCGGGCGCTGAACTGGAACGGGCCATCCTGGTAATCACCCAGGAACACGTAGCCGGATGACAAGAGGAACTGCTGGAAACGAGCTTCCTGGCTAGAAATCTGCCGATCATGTTCCTGCTCCATCCCATACCGGGTTTTACCCGGCACCCCAAACCGGTTTTTCCACGTCTCATTACTGCGATCGTTTTCAAAATGATCCAGGTTCTCAGCGTTATCAAATAAATCCTTCACAGCTGCCGAACCCAGCGGGTTACCGGTTTTATATGTGGTCATGCTCGCCTCATTAACGAAAAAACCCGCCGAAGCGGGTTATGGTAAGTTATTCAAGTTTTATGCAACGTTGCCGGGATAACTGGCGTTGTCGTAGTCATAGAAGGACGCGCGGTACTCTTTGGCGGTAACCTGACACGTCCCGTCTGATTGAGGGGCAATCTCCTCAACAATGGCGTCATAGACATGACGCGTTGAGCCGCAGAACACCAGGCGGACTGGCTCAATGGCTGGTGAAGTCTGGTCAATCTTCAATGGGTCATCAAAATCACTCAGATGGGGAACGGACAACTGATAATCCCCCACTCTGCTCGCCACCATCAGACCGGATGCAGAACCATCCTGATAGCGGATCAGCGCACGGGGGTTTTCGAAAGACCAGTCCAGCGGCTCCGTAACGGTGAAGGTTGTCACGCCACCAGCCGTTGTCATCGCCTCCACCAGACAGGAAATCGTGTTGTTACCCGGAATATCATCCGTGAGCACGATGCGATCGCCTGTGTTGTAGCAGAGCGCATCCAGCTCGGTGGTGGTCTGGTATGTAACCCGCTGCTGAAGATACTTCATCAGGCGACGCATGCCGATCTGGTAGGCGTGATCCTGATTGAGCACCCCATCGAGTTTGTAGTTCTCGATTTTCACCGGCGTGGGATTATCGGGTGTCCGACATTTAACAGTCTCCTCTGACCAGGTGACGCCGTTGATGTACGTCACGTCGACACCATCAAAATCATCGTCGGACGGCACGGTAAATCCGCTCTGCAGCTCCTCCACCATCTCATGCGGCGTTATGATCCCCGTCCAGGGCTTAATCCCCTCGCGGTTGACCGTTGCAAGGCCATCGCTTAACAGGAAGCGGGATTTTCCGGCACTGGCTATCATCTGCAGCATTTCCAGCGCCGAGATACTGTCGCCGGTGGCGAAATCGAAATTTTCGCCCCGTGGCGTCCAGTACACGGACTCCAGCGCGGAGATGGTATCAACGTCCATCTCCAGCCCCAGCGAGCTCCCGACATGCAGCAGCGCCCCCGAAATGGTTCTGGCCGTTCCTGAGTCATAGGACCGCGTGGCCACAACGTTTACGCGGCGGTCTGACTGCGCTGCCAGCTTCCCGCCCGTCTCAACGGTCACCGCCATCAGCGACACATCGGGATAGGATGAGGGACGAGTTAGCAGCCGCCCACGTAGTGCCTGCCAGTACATCGAATCCCTGGCGTTGTTTGAGCCCTGCTCATTGCGCCGACGGCAGCGAACTTCTACCAGTCCCGGAGAACTGAGGGTGATTCGCTCAGTGAAACCTAACCCGTTGATGTTTTTAAGCGCGTACTCTCCCTGGTGACTCACCCACCCCGATCCGGAACCGTAGACGCGATACTGTATCTCCCACTCAACGTGGCGAATCCGTTTTTTGCCCTTACTGTCAAATCCGCAAATACCGTTCGGGAAAGAGAAATTCACCTCGAACATATCGACGGTCTCATTTTCAGGGCAAACCAGGAACGGCCCCAGCCAGCTCAGCGTGTCGTTAAGACCAGTGGCCTCATAGTCGATCATCGTCCGGGCGGTGAATCCCGGCCATGACTCATCAACGGCACCGGAAACCAGGCGCGCCACTGTCGCCGTTGTGCCGTCGGAGGATACGATCTGGTATTCGTTGCCGCGGTGAGCAAGTGAGAGCCGTTGCACACCTTCAGGCATGCCCGAGAATGCGGTTCCCGTAGCGCTGGTATAGGCGAGCGTCACGTTTGCCGTTACCGCCGGGCTGCCGCCGGTTGATGCCGTACCGGAGGTGTAAACCGGGGCATCACCGAAAACGGCTGCAGGCAGCGAGGAGGATGTGATTGCCCCACCAACGAACGGACTGGCCGCCTCGGTTATCAGTACGGTACCGCCGTTGTCCCGTGCGACCAGGCCGGAGCCAGTGAGCCCCTCGGTGATAGCCGCCAGCAGTCCCGACATCGAGATGTAGTTTGCTACCAGCGACACCGTATAGGTGGTGCCCTGCCATGTGATCATGAACGTACTGGAGCTGGTCGAAAAATCGTAGGTGACGGGAGCCGCACTGGCCTGAATTTTTGCTGCACTGCCACCCTCGCCAGGCACTGCGTCCTGACCCGGGGTATAGGACGCAATGACTAGGTCATAATCGACACTGTTGAAACTCAGCGTCACCGGCATACCCGCTACGGGAGCAAGTTCGGTAAGCAACGAGCTGGCAAAGACACTGTAACCAGAAGAGGTGGAGATCAGATAATTTGTCGGCGCCTTAATTTCTACTATAGCCCCAGTTACCCAGCTGTCCGGGAGAGAATTATCGTCCTCGTCGTCATCGTCACCATCATCCGTATCAAGGCCTGTAAACGTTACGGATGCACCAGAAACCGTCATGCTGTCAGCGATAATATCGTCGGAGTCAGGTGAGGTCTGGGCCATATCCAGCCCCGTTCCGCTTGATGTTCCACCGACCTCTGTCGAGTTGAACCAGTTCTCGCTGCGCTCATCGCCGGAAACATCCGCGCCTGGCGGAAAATAGGTGATGTTGAAACCCGGCAGCGTTGAAGCTGGCGTACTGCCAACCCGGATATCGCCATTGGTATAAATCAGTTCACCGACTCCGAGGCATAGCAGCATCTGGACGCGCATTTTCGTAGGATCGGCGGCATCGAACCGGGTAACCGGCTGCACCACATAATCTGGGTAGATACGCACCCGGCCAAACACCTCACGAATGGCATCACCGAGTTTTGCGGTGTTGGCCCGCGCCGGGTTCAGGTCGAGACTCCGCCCTGTGGATGAGGTATAGCCGCCCGTATCAATGGTGCTCATCAAAACAAGCGAATAGGCTGCAGCGGCAACGGAGATACCGATACCGATCCACGCGATGGTGGCGGCCTCCAGCCCGAAGGGCACCGGATAAAGCCGGACATCACTTTCAGGGTGGATCACGCAAGTAGCCCACTCGCCTGGCGGAATGGACAGACCGTCAACCTCAATGGTTAACGGCGGTACATCCCGATCCTCGTAACCTTCAACATTCACCGCCAGCCAGTTTCGAAGGCTGGTTACACCATGCTCATGCGTTTCGAGAGGTTCACCGGGAAGCCGGGACGGGTAAAAACGAATGGTCATTGCCAGAACTCCACTTTGACAAATCGCCGCTTAAACCGCGCTAACGGAAGAAACGTTACGTTAGAGCCTGGATTGCATTCCGCCACATGCAGCAGGCCATCAATACTGACGACAATCCCCACATGGGTGACGGCTGAGCCGGAATAGCAAGCCACGCCAGCCCCTTCGCAGGGGTCGCAGCGCTCCAGGGTAAGCATCATTTGACGCGCCTCCCGGTCGAGGCCGCCGTCGTCTTTCGTGACCCCTGCAAAATCAGGCCAGAGAGGCAAGCCCAAATCGCGGCGTATCTCGTTCACAATGCCAAAGCAGTCGAGATCCGGCCATGAGCGCCCGCCCTTCAGCCAGGTGACTGAAAGGTATTTATCAGGGTTAAACATGATGGATTCCTTAGCTGATATAACGTAGTCCGGGGAAGACAGGGAGCGTGTAGCGGTAACGCGGCCAGGCCATATCGAGGACATTCATATAGCCCGCGGTGATCTGAACCTCTGTTGCCGTCCAGTAACCCGACTTGATTTTCAGCGTATACGGTACCGCCGCAGGCGCGGCTAAATCCGTGGAGATAAAACTGCGGTATGTCAGCGATGCAGACAACCTGTTAGCCAGGGCATTGCGGATCGTCGTGGACACAACACCATCAACATTGCACAGGGCGAATTTCAAATCTTGCGTACCGTCCGCGTTGCGCGCCGGCAGCGCAATGTCAATCGCGCAGGCGGTAAACGTTACGGTATCGCCGCTCTCCGTCGTCGCCGTAATATCCTCGTACCCTTGGCACAGGTAGTGAACATCTGAGCCAACGGTGATCTGCAGCGTTTCAATGATCACCTCCGGCCCGCTGCTGGCATAGAGCCTGTTAAGTCTTGTCATGCTTCAGGCCACTCCCTGTTAACTGCAAGATCAAGAATATCGCTGTTCACAATGAAGTCAGGGAACTCGGCCCAGCCAGGCGGAAGGATTGGACGCTCCCATAATTCCAGCGTTGCACTATATCGCCAGTATTTACCGCCCTCTGGTGTCGGTCCCTCGTATATATCGACAAACCTACAGACATAATCTTGCGCACCTAAAGGGGTAAAGAGCGGCATGTTGAACCAGTCAGCCCCATCGGTAATGATGTCTCTGTACCAGGCTTCGAAAAGCTGTGCCTGACCATCAGTAAAGATCCATGAAACTGGCGTTTGAGTAGGAACCGAAGTATAAGCTCGCCTTTGTCGCCGCCTGCCGGTAACCATCGCTGTACTTTTTAGCGGAGAAGTCGCTTTAAGACCAAAGTTCTCCTTCAATGGGCAAGGGAGATAATCCTTCGGGTAATTGAGATTAGTTGAAATTGCCATTAGCTAATTTTCCTCCCCGAGGTAGTTTTCCCCATCAAGGCCTTATGCAAATCACCCTGACCGCTTGCGACTGAATTAACCGCCTTCCGGTATCCCCTTTCTGCCCCCTCATCTGCAGCTTTACGGACCAGCGCCAAAGTTGCATCGGAAGGGTTACCATTGATGGGGATATTGATTGTGGGCGAATAAAACGCGCCGCCCCCTGTTGACTGGTTTGCTACTCGATCCAGAGTGGCATCAAGTTTGGCGCTGGTTTTAGCAGTCGTAACGCGTTCACCTTTCTGCAGGAGCCAGGTTCCTGTTTCGGGCACAGAGTCGATACCGTCATGAGCTTGGCCATGAAGCGCCGATCCGATAGCAGTCATGAACACGCCAGCAGCAGCTGCCGCAGCTATTGCTTGGGTTGACGCCACCACGGGCCCTACATAGGGAACACCAATCCAGGCAGTGAAGGCACTCAACGCTGCCATTGCTACCTGAGCAGCCGCATATTGCAGTAACGCAGCTCCAACAGATTGAATGAATGTCGCCGCAAAGTCCTGAGCGTTTAATTTACCGGTTTCCGCCCAGTTAATTACCATATCAGTTAGACTACTGAACGTTTGTGCACCTACTTGCTGCATATTTGCATATAGGTTTGAATATGCAGCAGCTTGATCTGATATTCCAGAAACGAAACCTGCAACACCATCGCTTTGTAACTCATCTAACTTCTTATAGTGTTCCTCTTGAATTCTTAGCCTTTCATTCAGCGAGTTTTGAAGCGCTTCTTTCTTTTTATCGTATAGACTTTTATCAATATCTCCAGACTGAAATTGATTTAAAAGCTCTTCCTGTCGAGAAGCAAAATCTTGCTGAATATCATTATTATCCTGCATGCGTGAACGTTCACGACTACCAGAATAACGGCCAACTATTTGGTTATCAAACCCTTGGCGGACTAACTTATTCTGCCTTTCGAGATCTGAAACATATTCAGCTACTTTAGCATTTTCCTGATTAAGCCGTAACTCTTCCTTCTTGGAATCAAGGATTTTAGCCGCAGTTCGAAGTTGTTCCTTCTGCCCTTCTGATAATTTTTCCAGGTTTCCGCTGGTAATATCAAAATTAATCTTCTCCAGCTCGGTTACTTCTGCAGTTTTTTTACCGGTTGTTTCAATGAGGGCGGCCTGCTTCTGTAAATCAAGAAGCCTACTTTTGAAAGCGTTGTCAGTCTGATTACTTTTTGGTTTAATTTTTGGCTGGTTCTGGTTAGACTCCCCTTTGCCCAACGAAAAATCATTACCCTTAGACGTATCAATGCCAAGATCAGAAAGAAGAGACGTGAGTCCTTTCGCTCCTCTATCTACCTGCTCCGGAGTCATGCTTGACTTTATCGCACGAAGAAATTGAAGACGTTTAGTTAAAAAGTCTAATTCGTCTTTTTGTTCCTTACTTTGATTCCCTCGTTTGTTAAGGAATGCAATGCGCTGTGCAATATCACTTTCATCAGCAGCGTTATAATTACCAGATACAGCACCGATACGAGAGCGGGTATAAGTAGCAATGGCCCCCAAGCCACCAGCAATACGCCCCACAACCCCGGCAAGGCTTATGGCTTCACCAACCAGGTCTGATAGCCCCTGAAGAACAGCAGGATCGGTGAAGACGTCACGAATATCATCAAGCCCATCCTGCAATGGTGTAAGGTCAATCTTAGCCAGCCCCGAAGCAATTTCCATTTTAAGGCCGCGGGCGCTAGTCTCTATGTCCTGAAAGAACTGATTAACCTTAACAAGGTTATCAATATCTTCTTGCGGTGGAGCGACACCAAAATCTTTTGATAACTGGATAAACTGTTTCAGCTTTTCGTTGTTGTTATCAAACAACGGCAGCATTTTTGACAGATCATTACCCAGACTTTCGAGAATATTTGTTTTCCCGGCCTGAGTGGGGATTTTCTGTAATGCTTCACTGATTGCCATCAGCTGCTTATCTGGGGATTGCTGAGCCAGCTTCTGAGCTGAAAGCCCCAAAGTATCCAGCGCCTGAGCAGCCTCACCTGATTTATTCAGGACCGCATCGCCGACCTTATCATTAATGTCTTTGAAAATATCGGCTATGTTGTCACCGGTTAAACCGGCTTGTTCAGCAGCATATTGCCAGGATAACAAATCCTGGGTGGACATTTTAAGAGATTTTGCCCAGCGGTCTGCCTCTGTTACCTGCTGCGCTGTATTTTTGACAATGGCTAAACCAGCAGCACCAATACCAACAGCTGCGGTAGCCGCTGCAGCCCCCACAGCAATGATTGAAGAACTTACCTCTTTAGCGTCTTTTTTTACCTGGTCGCGCCACTTCTGAGAAGATCTTTCGGCTTTATCCATGCCCTGAACAAATCCACCTACTTTAGCGATCAGGTCGATTGTTAACGTACCGAGGGACTTGCCAGCCATTTAATTTTCTCCAGGCAACAAAAAACCCCGCCGAAGCGAGGTTTTGGTTTGTTTATATATTGGTTAAAATTATTTAACTTTTCCCGTATAGCCCGCATTCACCTGAGCATCAGCGGAGTCTATTTTCCCATGGGAGTAAAAAATAGTATGTGCTTCAGCACCTGTATATCCACCATAGGAGTTTTTAGCATTAATGGTTATCGGAATAAGCCATCCATATCGCATAGCCCCACCTGATTCAGCTAAAATGCCATCCTTAAACCATGCTTTCTCTGGTGTACCAAAAGTATAATGAGCAGAATATGGGTCTTTTAACATCCTTCCCCACCAATCCTTTATCTGCTGCTGATAGTTATCCGGTAACACCCCATAATCAGCCGAATGCAACTGAACTTGGCTAGGTGGATTTGCTGCGCACGCAGTTAACAATAATGCAAATAACATAATCGCTATTTTCTTCATATCCCTATCCCAGTGGTTATTGTGGTACTGATGATAGTGATCACTGCAGCGATTTAAAAGTCATCAATGCCAACTTTTCATAGCTTCTTCCAGAGATAATAGCGCTTCGTTGATGTGCGGTGCAAAGTCACTTACCTTGAACGGCGGCGTGTTCTTTGCCTTATTGATGTTAGCCAGGACAGAAGCCACCAGCGAAGCCCCCCACTCGGTTCGCATCATAACGTTAAGCTGACCATACTTATTACGGTACTTTACCCACACCTGAAACTCACGAAGGCTCATTCGCTCTTGAGCCTCCGCAATGGTCCGCCCGCCGATGCCGTTCATGACTAACTCACACCAGAACTCGTCTTCTCCTGTGAGTTCGTAGTCTTTCCCAGATCGTTGACTTCCTGGATGACGGCCAGCAAAGCAATAACGATTGGCCCATCGAGCGCGCCACGGTCTTCAGATGCAGTTCCGAGAATGTCTGCCTCAGTAAAGATTTGCTTCCCTTCCTCATCGCAAATATGGGCAGCAATACGCCCAGCCACCGGATCAGATTTTCCGTTGTACGCCAGCAGTTCAGCTTTAGTGGTGTGGTAGCCCATCGGGCGCACATAGACGGTTGCGATATGCTCTTTCCCGTCACGGCCTTTCCACTTAATTTCTTTTTCCACGGGACGGCCGGTAAAAGCACCGGTTTCTTTTAACGTATCGAGAGTAAGTTGCATTTCAGCTCCTGAATAGAAAAGCCCGGATAACCGGGCATATTAATTACGCTGCGGCCTTCGGCACCCATACGGAAGAGCCAGAACGCTGGATCGTGGCGGAGGTCGTCACAACAGCGTTACCCTGAAAATCAAACGGGAAGTCAGAAACGTAACCCTGGAAAATGAACCAGGTGCGATCCGATGGCAGCACCAGGCCATCAACAGCATCCTCAGCGCCAGGAGCGGCGGCTGTCGGGACACTGGTTCCATCTGACCAGCCAACCGCAAAAGTTAACGGCGTCTGGTCATTCGCTTCAGCGAGGCCATGCAACATAATGTGGCTGGCGTTCGTCGGATCGGCGTTCAGCCCGACGGTAGCGGCCGCAGGCGTTTTAAGCCCCTTTTTGTAGGTTCTGGAATCCCGCTCACTCAGACAGGTATCTTCAATCTGATCGGCAGGGTTGCCGCCGGGGTTGAAACTGGTGATGCATTCAACCTCGCTGACCACGCCAGACTTGAGCACAAAAAACTGCGTGCCTTGCGTTAATACAGACATGTTTTGTCTCCATAAAAGAAAACCCGCACAAGGCGGGTCAGTTTGGGGTTGTTGGTTATCTGGGCGTTATCCAGTCAACATCGAAGGAATAGCGGTATCGCATTGTTTCAGGGTCGCGACTTTGTTCACCCCATCGGGTGATATAGGCCTTGCCCTCAATCGCGTCGCGTAAAGCACGGGCAACGGCGATCACGTCGGTGTCAGTATCACCATAGACATCAACCTGCAGAGAATAATGATCCGCATCTGGCCGCTGGTTTAGATAATTTTCAGGGTTGCCACCTACGTTTTGCCAGACTGCGTAGGGATAAACGATATTGTCGTCCTGCATACCGAACGGATAAAGCCGCACGGGATTAGAACCTAACAAATTCATAACTGCCTGGCTGGCTGCGCAAACTGCAAATATTGGAGCAATCATACCGGAGTTCCTTTTTTAGCCGCCCGTCGTACAGCGCGATCGATGGACTTTTCCAGCTCCAAAGCAAAAACGTTAATCACATCGGCATCGACCCCATTCAGTGCAGGCCTAATTATTGGCCTCGCTGCAGCATGTTCTGTGCCGAACTCCAGGAATCGCCAGTACCAGGTATCCCCGCCGGGATTACCTTTATCTCCGGCAGTGTTATAACTTTTACCCGCCCTGCCTTTTCGGACGTTGGCCTTTGTATTGGCGTATTGCCTGGCGCCGCCCATCACCCCGACACGAAACGTTGGATCGCCGGTTCTGCGAAATGCCTTGCTGCTGAAACTGACCACAATGTTTTTGTAGATAGCCTCTTTGGTGAGAGGATCATCAACCCGCGCGGCATTATTGCGCGCTCTGTCCCTGATGAAGTGGTTTACTGAATTTGGCCACCTGAACAGAGGTGATATGCTCACCTCAGAACAACACAGGTGTCATAATGAA
>OIEX01000532.1_pt1 | contig 13514 bp, 19 predicted proteins | sample 1581911 | NCBI WGS metagenome assembly OIEX01 (sample SAMN07977761, study PRJEB24534) | human gut metagenome | reverse complement strand
AGCCCGGCCAAGCGGTGTATCAGGTCGGCGAATTTCGTTTTCGCTGACCATGTATTTAGCCATCTGATTTGCTGATCCGCGCTTAACGACTCCAGGTACAAGCAGTGGGTCTTTGCCTTCTTTCAGACGGAGTTTATTTGCCTCCAGGGTATGTTTAACGCGCTGACGGCCAACAACTACGCAGGTGAGCCCCGTTTCGGGGTCTTTCCAGACGATGATCGGCTCCAGTACACCCAGCTCCGCAATGTTCAGTACCATCCCTTCCTCGATAGGCAGGTGTACACGCTCATCGTAAAGTGGGTGGGTCTTATCGGTGACCAGGTGCAGGTTTTCAGGCTCGAAATTGAGTACGTTTGTTTTGCCGCTGGCACCGTATACATCGATTGAATTCTTAGCCATGAATAGCCTCCTGAACATCTAAAACTCGCTGAAAAACAGGACTGCCAAGCAGGCTGTAATTCATCCCAACAGCAACTTTCGGCACCAGGCCAAAACGCTTCATGTCAAAGTCGATGACGGCCCGCTGATCGCGGAAAAGCCCCAAACGACCATGCCGGACAACCTCACCAGTCGCTTCTGCTTCGGAAAAATACCGCTGGACAGTAGCGCGGCTCAGCCCCAGTTTTTTCATTGCCTCGGCGGTCGTGAGTCGCCCCTGGTGTCTGGTGATACGAATCACTGCGCGGACATACTCCCGGCGCTCAACTGCTGACAATGCTCTAGCCATGTTTTCCTCACTTAACGACGCGCAGATGGCGGACGTTTTTGCGATAACTATCCCAGTCGAAGTTCACCCACATGCCGCCGTCCATCTGGAGACGGTCAAGAATGCGCGCGCCGAGGGTGTCCGTCAGAGATTCGTAGTTCAGGTTCGTCAGGATGCCGACCGGACGCATCGACGACAGGCGGCGATCGATAACCTGGTTCAGAATGACCTTTTCGCCGCTGCTGCCGCGCTGAATGCCTACTTCGTCCAGGATGAGCAGATCTACCCGGCAAAGGTCGTCCAGAAGCGAAGCCTCTGACTGCCCGTCGTCGTAGCACTCGCGAACACGTAGCATCAGGTCAGGAATAGTCACCACCAGCACAGAGCGACCACCAGCCAGCAGGTGATTTCCGATTGCGGCCGCCAGATGGTTTTTCCCGGTTCCCGGCGCTCCGCTGAATACGAAACTGGCGAACCCTGAACCGAAGTTCTGCGAGTAACTTTTCGCCATCGTGAGCGCCCGGCGCTGACCATCTCCTGCCACCTGGTAATTTGCGAACGTGCAGCTCCGATGCAGATCTTGAATTCCCGCTCGTCCGAAGATTTTTTCAGCACGGGTACGCTGGTTTTGTTTTTCCAGTTCTTCGCAGCGTTTGCGCCCTTCCTCGGCCTGCCAGGTTCTCCACTCCTCTACACTGCCAAACTTAGGCTCTACACCCGGAGGGATGAGTTTTTTCAACCGCTCCAGCGCACTACCAGTACCAATCATATTTTTCATCACTACCCCCTGAACCCACTCGGAATTAATTTATCTGGCTGGGATATTGAGTTCGGATCCCGTTTACCGGTTGGTACTTCGAATCTCCACAACTCCTCGTAGTGCTTTGAGGGACCGAAAAACGTGGACGCTTGTTTCACGTACTCAGTGTTGAGTTTTCCGGCAGCAGTGACGTAATCCGCATATCGTCGAACACCATCGGTAAGCTCCTGCGCTGTTGCGCCTGATTTAATTCGAGCAGTCCAGGCTTTGAACGCATCGACCTTGCTGTTGCCGCCGGCACGTTTGGGGTATTCCCGCCAGGCCTGCTCGAATTCTTCCGAGTAGTGACTTTTTGGCTTTTCAGATGGGGCGTCATCGAAAGATTCACCATCTGGGGGTGTGGCGGAGCCATGCCCCAAAGGATCTTTATCTTTTTCTTGTTCCTGATCCTGTTCCTGATCTTGGCTTAGTAGCCCCTTCGAAGCCCCTTCCAAAATTTGGCGCGTTTCACGTTTTATATTCAGATGGAAATCATTTTTATAACGTTCGTAAAATGATGAAAGGAAAGGGTTTTCAGTAAGTGATGCATACTCACTCCTGACCCCTGCGCAGCGGTTATCACCAGGCTTTAATGCTTTGCCTACTTGATAGGCGGCCATTTCATGCACCCATACCATCTCGGTGTCCTCGTCATAGCTACAAAATCCCGCTTCGATGGCGCTTTTAAGCCCCTTCAAAGCCCCTTCCAAGCCCAAGCCTGTTTCATGGGCGATATAGAGAATTGGCAGGTAATACAAACCGAGCATGTTTGCGTGTGGCGAGGTCATCAGATAGAACGAGACCACCTGCGCTTCAGCGCCTTTTTTCCGCAGTTCACGACCTGTTTTTCCTAGCCAGAATTGCGGTGCGACTGTTGCATAGTCACGCATAGATACTCCTGAACTTATGACGTTGGCTTATTGGTCTTTTCGGCGTACTGAAAAATAATTTCGACGCACAAAAAGACACATTTCTGACAGATAGAGACGCCGGGGCCGGCGATTAGAACGCCCGAAACCTCGATGTTGGTCACCCCGCAGAAAGAACACTTGTGAGTTGGCTGGATGTTTACCTCAGCACTGGTTCCTGACATACTTACCTCGCAATTACCTCTTCGTTTTTGCACCTGAAAGCCGTTGGTGTTGCTGCACCGAGGCTTTCATCTTTCAGAACAACCCAGCCTGCTTGCTACCTTTTCGCACCGCACGTTTAGCTGTACGGCGTTCAGTCGCACTGGTCTGCTTCTCGGCCCATAAGCGGCCATGCCTGAGAGCATCATCGAAAATCGCCCCTTTTTTAGTTGCCTGTGACATTCGGTTGTATAAGTCCTCCGCATGCCTTGCCCCCCCCCTGAGCCACCGGAACAGAAAACCCCTCGCTCAGAAGTATTTTTTCAACCTGGTTACGAACGTAATCACCCCACCCCATACCACCTCCTACAGCGTGCACAGCATCGAGCTAACGAGTGTCATCAGCGTTCCTGTCTGCTCAGGCATCAGCCTGAATAGAGAAGCTATTCCCTCGCTCACTTCCTTCAGTTTCTGGTGCTCTGGCGCGTTCAGCATCACCGCCTGCTTTGCTTCAGCGCATTCCTTCATGGCCGAAGACAGGCGCGACAAAATATCGTCCTGAGGCATCAGACGATGTCGGAACTCCAGCGGAAGAACGGCCATGATTGCCGGGGTAAGAAGGCGAACGTACTCGCGATAGCGCTCAGAATCGGCAGGGTTGTCCAGGTAGCGAAAAAGCTTCTGTCGGGCACGGCTGATATCATCAGGGAACGCGATATCCTGGCCGCCCTGCTGTCGCCACTCATCGATGATGTGTGCCGACACAACATCCTGCCCTTCAGCTGCTGCCCAGGCGCGAACGGCAGAACGAATTGCGTCGTGATCTGCCTCTCTCTGTTGATTTCGCTTTATCAGGGCGCCGGCGTTGAATCCGTTATTTTGTTGAAAGGGAAGTGTTTGCATGGTCAGCCTTCCTGTTTCGGCAGGCCGTCGGTGGGGTTGGGGTAAAGATCTGGACGTAACTCATGAGGAGTTACTCCGGTCGCATCATAAATTTTGATTACACGTGAGGATGGAACTCCATTTTTGCGCCAAAAAGAAACCGCCATTTTCGTTACGCCCAGAGCAAAACCCAGCGCGCTTGCAGAACCAGACTTTTGTATAGCTTTTTCGATACCAGTCATATGACCTCCTTAGATAGCGCAAAGTAAAGCATTAATTTACTTTACAGTCAACCTAAGCATGCCTATCAAGGAGTAAAGCAATTATTTACAATGAGAACATGAGCGATAAAACCCCGACCGAAGGCCTGATCTCTAGGCTTACAGAATTGAATGCAAAAGGGATCTCAAAAACTGAGATGTCCCGGATTGCTGGCGTCAGTAAGCAGGCAGTCTCCGGCTGGTTCAAAACAGGACGAATCAGTAAAGAATCTGCATTGGCAATCGCCGATGCTGTCGGAGTTTCGGTTCCATGGTTGTTAGGTGAGGATGTTGGGGAGAAAAACGGGCTAAAGGCCGACGAACAACGTCTGCTCGAACTCTATCGACAATTGCCCGAAGAAGAGCAGCAGAACATGCTGCGGATCGTATCTCTGCGCCTGAAGGAGCTCGACGAGCTGTACGCAAAGTACATGGGGAGAAGGATTAAGGGCGATGAAGAATAATGAAGCAAAGAGTTGCTTATGAATGATGAAATGTTATACGCCAGAATTGCGTATATTATCCCATTTCAAAAAGGCCCCGGTGCAAGTAGAGAGCCGGTTTTATTAATTCGCGCGAAACAGCATGAAGAAATAGCATTCGATATATCTTTATTTTTTATAGGGTTAAAGCCTAGTCAAGTCTATCTCGCGTCTTATTCTATCCGCCCAGCCAAAGAAGATGAGTTATATCCTCAATTTTTCTTTCAAAAAAAATTCAGAGTTGATGATATTGAGGCTATTGGCGGATTTTTGCCAGTTTCTTTCGACGCTCCAATTACCCTACCCCACGGTATTCCAACCGGCCAATATCGCATCGATGCCACACTGAATGTTGAGGGCGGGAATGAAGTTGAAACTAGGGCGGCGGTGTCTTTCATTGATGTAAGGATTGAAGGCTAACTTATGGTTGGTGATAGTGCAGAAATATCAATTCCCTCCTATCAGCAAGGTAGTATAAGCTTTACTGTAGAGAGGAAGGGAATTTCTGCTTCCTCTAACAGTGGCAATGGTAGAGGGCCTGATATGGAATCGCGAATCGCTAAGCTTGAATCTGATGTTGAGTACATCAAGCGTGATATAGCTGAACTAAAAACAGACATCAGGTCTGTAGATAGCAGGCTGGCCAATATCGAAACCGGTATCTCGTCCATGAAAACAACGTTTAAAGCAACGGGCGTCGTTGTAGCTGGAGTTTTCTCATTCTGCGTTTACGTTTTCGGTAGCTACGTATCCAAGATTATTGATGCTTTGAATGAATTAGTTCTTAAGTGATCCAGGGGTTTAAGCCGCCGATTTCACTATTGAATCATCAAGATATTATCTGCACATAATGACCCGGCCACCGCGCCGGTTTTTTATTATCCGTACTCTTTTGGTAGCGACAGAACGTCAAGGGCCAATTCCACAGCCAGATCGACATGGTCTTCCTGCCACAACACCTGAATCATCTCTATCAGCGCCTCTCTTGACGGCTCTTGCTTCTCAACCAGTAGCTGCATAACCGCTACCCCGATAACCTGCGCTATTTGCGGGTGCATCTTCGCGAAAAACTCATCGTCATACCGCATGCCATTAGCCCTCATTGATGTTTTTGTGAGCATAACACATACGGAAAACCGCGACTAAAGCCATGCACCCCATCGCCGGATACAGCAATGCTTTACAAATCAATTCATCTAAACTTGACTTAATAGTAAAGCAATGTTTTACTTATTACCAGCAGCAACCCACCAAGGCAGGACGCCCACGAAGTAGCTGCCCGGAGCATACGAAGACCGGGGTGAGGTGGAAATATCAATGCGCAGTAGGTTTAAACGTTCCGCTGGCCACGTAATGGCTGAGGTTGAAATGAGTAAGCAAGGCATCAGAGCCATGGTCATTTCGGCAGTAATTGGGCTCTTCATCTGGATCGCGCTTTTCTGCGCACTGAGGGAGTTATTTCTATGATTGATTTCGCACGCAAACCCGCTCGTCAGCAGGCTGTTCGTTTAAATCCGCTGTCAGCTTTCATCCGCCGGGTGTGCTACATGCTCGCGCAAAAAGGAGACCCTTCATGAGCACGATGTTTGCCCTGGTTCTCACCGTCAGCATGCTGACGGGCGGTAATCAGGATGTCCTGCTCGGCGTTTACGACACTGAGTATGACTGCAAGGCGGCTGCAGAAGAGCAACACGTGAAAGCTGAATGTTATCCGCTGAAAGGTGTACTGGACGAGCATCCGGCCGGGTTCACTGTGCAAATGTAGGGGGAAGAATGCAGAAGAAATGCGGTTACTGCCGTAAAGCAATCGAGGGAAAACCAGTAGTAAGCACCCTGTTATATCTCCAGGGGAACCAGCTCGCACGGAAAGAAAAAGAGTACTGCTCTGAACGCTGCGCCTCTTACGACCAGATGGCGCACGAGAGCTAACGTAAACCCGCCGAAGCGGGCTGTACGTCCGGTGCCACCGACCAAAGTTACACCGGAAATTACCAAAACCAATGACCACCCTGAATGGGCGCTACCAATGGCCCGGGGGATTCTACATCCAAAATAGAGGCTATCACATGGAATATTTTTATCTGATAAAAGCGACTCAAAAATCGGGTAAAGCTGATGCCGTAATCTGGCGCACAAATAAATCAGAAGCTCGCGCCCTTCTGCAGCTGGACGTCGATCTGGAAGACGCTGGGATCGAAACAGGCCGCGGCAAAGACTATCAAAAACCAATTCGCACCGATTTCCCGGTATTCAACGACCTGCCGGCTGAGGGTGTTCTCGATTACTCATGGTGCGAACGCTACCAGCTCGGCGACGATGGCCGCACCTGGGCTCTGAAGCCAGGTCAGGCGCCTGCGGATCATCACATCGATGATGCCGGAGTATCCGCTGAGCCCGTCAGTGGCGTGCTGGTTGATGCCAATACTACTGGCGACGCGGCACAAGATGAGACCGTGGAAACTTTCGGTAGCGATGAATACCAGGACGATTCGAGCGCGCTTTTTAACGTGCCAGAACTCCCCTTTCGCGCTCAGCTGCTGGCGCAGTATATGGCAGAAGAACGCCACGTTTATCATATCAGCATGCCTCACCGGCAGGAGCTGTCAGTTCTTGAAATGGACACTGATAACGCAGCCGTCCAGGATCTGATTCTGGCCGCCGAGAATATCCCTGAAATCAAAAAATACGATATGCCGGCGCTCTGGAAATTCACCAGTGCCAATAAAAAAGTCTTCCCGGAAGGGAAGCGGCATGAGCTCGGCAAGCGTATCCAGTTTGCAAAGCTGTGGTTCGCTACTAACGCGATCGACCGCGGCATTCTCACCAGGGAATGGGCTGCCGGTAACTGCATTTCTTCGGTTATGAAAACTGATGCAGGTACGAATGCTGGCGGCGGTAATAAAACCGATCGCAATCCTTCATACACCCATACCCTTGATACGCTCGATGTAGAAATAGCCCTGGCCACAATGCCAATGGATTTCGATATCTACAATTTCCCGGCATCAATTCACCGCCGGGCCAAAGAGATCGTCCAGAAGAAAGAAAGTCCGTTCAAGGAATGGTCGGCAGCGCTGCGCAAGGTCGCTGGCATCCTGGATTATTCCCGCGCAGCGATTTTTGCCCTTATCCGTGGCGCCACCAGCGATGTTCACCATTTCCCGGTAAGTCTGCAGACCTATATCAATGCGAACCTGACGGAGCATAAGCATGACGCCCCTTCTGCTGAAACGTTAGAGAAAGCCGGTCATGTTTCATCTGCCGCCGTCACTCTGGACGCTGTGAAAAAGGCTATCGATGGAGATGAAGGTGTGCCTGACCTGGAAACTCTCCCAACTGACTTTCAGGTAATTGGCACCGAACTGGTGAAAGAAGCTCAAAAGAAACGCCCTGACGCTAATCAGGTTCTGGCCGCCGAACGTGGCGAATATGTCGAAGGTATCAGTGACCCCACGGATCCGAAGTGGATAACCGAAGACCTGACCAAACCCCGATCCCCGGAAATTGCCAATCTCGGCGGCGGAATGTTTTCAATTGAAGGCCTTATGACTTCACCGGCTACTAATGCCACCGAAGAAGGAACCACCAGCAATGTGCAGATGGAAACGGCTCAGCCGGTCAAAGACGAAAATGATAATGCGGTATCAGCAGGCAAAGGCGCTGATGAGCCTCCTGCGCAAACAACTGCCGTGAACATGAGCGAAATACTGGCTGAACGCTGCCCGGATCTCACAGCCGCAGTGCTGAATAGCCAGGTTTCCGAGAGTGCTCGTAGCGAGGAAGAGGCTGAACAAGCAGCACCAGCATGGCCGGAGTATTTCGAGCCTGGTCGATATGAAGGCGTGCCAAATGAGGTCTACCACGCCGCTAACGGCATCAGCTCCACAATGGTTAAAGATGCCCGGGTATCGCTGATGTATTTCGAGGCGCGCCACGTATCCAAAACTATCCAGAAGGTACGCTCCCCTGTTCTCGATATGGGCAATCTGGTGCATGCACTGGCGCTGCAGCCCGACGACATGGATAAAGAGTTCAGCGTCGAGCCAGAAATACCTGAAGGTGCGTTCACCACAACTGCGACGATCCGCGCGTTTATCGACGAATACAACAACGGGCTTCCGCCGCTGTTGAGTGCTGACGATATCAAGGCGCAGTTGGAGGCGCACAACGCCACCCTGCCCGCTCCTGTACCCCTGGGTGGCGACAAAGATGCAATTGGCATTGCGTATCTGGAATTACCTGACGAGTTCAAGCGAATCGTTGGGGACGATAAAAACTTTACCGCGTCAGCAATGAAGGCCTGCATCAAAGAATACAACGCCACCCTGCCAGCGCCTGTTAAAACCAGCGGCAGCCGTGATGCCATGTTGGAACAGCTGGCGATTATCAATCCTGACATGGTTGCTCAGGAAGCACAGAAGACGCAGCCGCTGAAAGTATCAGGCACTAAGGCGGATCTGATTCAGGCCGTGAAATCGGTTAAACCGGATGCCGTGTTTGCCGATGAGCTGCTGGATGCATGGCGCGAGAACCCGGAAGGAAAAGTGCTGGTTACCCGCCAGCAGCTGGCTACGGCACTGGCCATTCAGAAAGCACTGTTGAATCACCCGACCGCTGGCAAGTTGTTGATGCACCCGAGCCGAGCCGTCGAGGTGAGCTATTTCGGCATTGATGAGGAAACCGGGCTGGAAGTTCGCGTGCGTCCTGACCTTGAGATAGACATGGGTGGCCTGCGCATCGGTGCAGACCTTAAAACCATCAGCATGTGGAACATCAAGCAGGAAGGCCTGCGCGCCAAATTGCACCGGGAAATCATCGAGCGCGATTACCACCTGAGCGCGGCTATGTACTGCGATGTCGCCGCACTCGATCAGTTCTACTGGATTTTCGTCAACAAAGACGAGAACTACCACTGGATCGCCATCATTGAGGCATCCGAAGAACTGCTGGAACTCGGCATGCTGGAATACCGCAAAGCTATGCGCGCCATTGCGAACGGTTTCGACACTGGCGACTGGCCAGCGCCGATTACTGAAGACTACGCCGAAGAACTTAACGATTTTGATATGCGCCGTCTCGAAGCGCTGCGCGTACAGGCATAAGGGGGAATAACAATGTCCAATTTAGTCGCAACTACTGAAAACCAGACCCAGAAGATCGACAACGTTTCTATCCTGACGAACGGTGAATTGTTCAACCGCCTGCGCACGCTCTCGGAAGTAATGGCCAATAGTGGAAACTTCGTGCCTGAGCATTATCGTGGGAAACCAGATGCGTGCATGGCTGTAGTGATGCAAGCAGCGCGTTGGGGTATGGATCCGTTTGCAGTTGCACAGAAAACCTTCATCGTGGGTAACTCAGGTGTGCTTGGCTATGAGGCACAACTGGTGAATGCGGTAATTAACACCATGGCTCCAACCAAAGACCGGATCCATTTTGAATGGTTTGGTGCATGGGAAAATATCGTTGGCCGCTTCATTAAAAAAACCAGCGGCAAAGGTAACGACTACATCGCGCCGGGCTGGGATTTGCAAGATGAAGCTGGCGTGGGCGTCCGCGCCTGGGCAACGCTCAAAGGAGAATCAGAACCTCGCGAGCTTGTGCTGATGCTTTCGCAGGCACAAGTCCGCAACTCTACACTGTGGGCGAGCGACCCCCGTCAGCAACTGGCCTATCTCGCCGTTAAACGTTGGGCGCGACTGTACTGCCCGGATGTGATCCTCGGGGTCTATACCGCCGATGAAATTGACGAACGCGAAGAAAGGGTTATCAACCCGGCGCAGACAGAAAAGGTCACGCTGAATGAGATAACACACTCCGTTGGCGATTCCACCAGCACGCAAGAGCCTGCATCTAACGTTGACTCTGTTGCTGACGAACTCCGAGACCGGATTGATAAAGCTGACTCAGTGGACCAGGCCAAAGCCATTCGTGTAGACATCGAATCACAGAAAGCTCTGCTGGGTACTGCTTTGTATACCGAACTGAAGAGTAAGGCGGTGAAACGCTACTACCTTGTTGATGCGAAGAACAAAGTTGAGGCCGCCATAAATTCACTCCCTAACCCGGGGGATCCGGAGGCAGCAGCATTATTCGCGAAGGCAGAAAGTACCTTGACCTCATCGCGCCGCCACCTCGGTGATGAACTGTATGACCAGTTCCGCATTACCCTGGACGACATGAAACCGGAATACGTGGGCTAAGGGAGGCGGGAGGGTTCGCCCTCCCGGTAACGATATGACGAAAATTACTGAACGCGGAATGATTTTTAACGCTGAGATGGTGCGGGCAATCCTCGACGGTAGGAAGACGCAGACCCGGCGGCCTATCAAATGGAAACAGACTCGGTTCACTGAAATTGGTGAGCGCGAAGACGGTAGCAAATGGCCGTGGAGCGAAGATGCAGAGCATGCTTGCGACTTCTGGCACCCATGCCCGTTCGGCGCCGTCGGCGACCGCATCTGGGTGCGTGAAACTTGGGGCGTTGTCAGTCACGCCTTTAGTGACGATGGCTTGATGATTGACTGGGTTCCTGATCGCCCCACGACTGCCATTCACGAAATGCCGTTTGGCAATGGCTATTACTCTGGCTACGCCATTTATGCAGCTGATGGTGATTTTACCTGGGGTGATGAAGATGGTTATGAAGATGGCCGTTCGTGCTGGAAACCTTCCATTCATATGCCGAGAGCAGCCAGCCGCATTCTTCTGGAAATCACCAACGTGCGGGTGGAGCGGCTGAACGCTATCAGCGAAGAGGATGCCCGAGCAGAAGTCATTATTGACGGTGGCTGTCTTAATTGCGGGGAACCTGAGCCATGCGGATGCGCCAATCCAGAGCCTGACGCTACCGATGCTTTTGCCTACCTGTGGCAATCAGTCTACGGGCAGGAAAGCTGGAATGCTAACCCCTGGGTTTGGGTAATTTCGTTTGAGCGCATTGAAGGCGGTGCAGCATGAGTCTTAAACATCGATTACCTGAGCTGGAAGCCAGCATCGACCCTGCGGCATTGCGCGCGGCCGCCGACGAATATTCGGATCTGCTTCTGACTTTGTGCTTGTGCATGAAGATAGCTGGCCCCACCCGGGCGAACGTGCGCGCCTGCGCAACCGAGCTTAAAAAGCGCCTGACAACCGGGCACAGCCATAAAGAGCTCAATGCAATTCTGTCCAGTTGGGATCCCGTTGGCTATGTTCTCGGCCTCCGCCGGGAAGCGAACGACAACGCGCGCGCAGCTGGCGATCCAGTTGATGTTTTTGTGTGAGGTGAATATGCGACTGATTAACCGAAGCAAGCAATCACCGCTGGGCCGCCAGGCGTGCGATGCGGCACTGGCAAAACACGTTGAGCTTTATGGCGATTATGGCCGGCAGAAAATGAAGCGGACCTATACCGTCGTGGTACAGGGCACAAAAATCACAGTTGAGGTGGTTAACCGACGCTGCAGTTACGTGGCTACTGCTATGAATTGCGCACGTAGACTGCGCGCACTGGCTGGGCAAGTTTCCTGATAATGATACGGCCCCGAAAGGGGCCAATGGAGATAATGATGAGCAATGAACTCGAATTGATGAAAACGCGCGATATCTGCGAACAACTCTGCATTACACCGAGAACACTGGATCGCTATCGCAAGCGTAAAAAGAGCGAAAACCCCTTCCCTGATCCAGACTGTTCATATATGGGCGGCCCGAACAAATGGCTGAAAAGCAAAGTAGTCGCCTGGCAGCAAAAAGAGATGGTTAGGAAAACCAGACGGCCAATGTCACATCTGAATCTGCCCCGCGATAACAAAGGTCGCCTTATCCGGCCTGACGCGGCGTGAACTCCAGTACATCGGGCTCGATGATGCTCATCAGTCGGGCCCACCACTTGCCATATGCCTCTCTCATTTCTTCTATATACGTATGCTTGTCATATACAGACCATACGCCGGGCAGTTTATGCCCCAGCATTATCTCAGCAATATGCGGCTCGGTAAGCTCAGAAAAGTTTGTGCGCGCAGTTCTGCGCAGATCGTGAATCGTGAAGTGGGGCACTTGCTCGTTATAAGCTTTCAGCATGAACTTAACCAGGTTGCTGCTGATGCTCATGTGGAAGCCTTCACTCATCGGCTTATCTTCGTACTTAGAGAAAACGAAGCGACCAGGTGCAAGATCAATGGCCCGTTTTATCAACGGTAGCATTTCTGGAATTATCGGTCGAAGTATCGGTTTTTTACTCTTCCGCCCGGTTTTGTGGTTTTCCCATGGAACGGTCCAAATACCCTCTTCAAAATCGAAATGCGATACTTCGGCCTGCCTCAGTTCGCCGACCCTGCATGCCCATAGCAGAGAGAGTTTATAAAGTATCTTGTTTCGTTCCATCAGGCGCGAGTCCTCAATAGCTCGCCATACTATCGCCAGTTCTTTTCTATCAAGGGTGCGCTCCCCCATCTGCTTCTGGATCCCGAAATCGCGGCCAGACATTTCAGACAGAGGGTTGGTCTCAAGTAGTTGACGTTTAACCGCCCATGAATAGCACTGCCGGCCGTTGCTGATTACCCGGCGGGTGATCTCACTATAACCCTGCGCCAGTCTGTCCAGAACCGTAAGCCAGTTATGTAGCGTCAGCTGGTGTGCCGGGTATTTACCTAGTTTAGGGAAAACGTGAAGTTCGAACGTCCGCAGGATCTGCCCTGCTGTTTCTTTCTGGATACAAACCATGGCGTGCCATTCGCGGAAAAGCTCCTCGAATGTGTACTGGCTGTTTATTTTTGCTTTATCGAGGCTTTGCCTGATTCGAGGATTTTCCCCGCGGGCAAGAATCGCAGCCCATTTGGCTACTTCATCGCGCGCGGCCTTTAAACCGAACTCAGGATAACTGCCGATCGTCATCTTGTCCTGCTTCCCCAGAAAGCGGAAACGGTAAAAAAAGGTGACGGCGCCCTTTTTAGAAATGCGCACCCAAAGGCCGTCCCGGTCAGCCTTCTCTTCAACCTTGTCTCGTTCGCGCCCGAGGCACGACTTTAGATAACTATCTGAAATAGCCATGATTTATCCCTGCACGTGTCCATCAGAAATGATGCTTCTGTGTCCATCATAGGATATGGACGCACTGATGGACACAAAAACCATGACTTATGATGTCTTAGGTTGACTGTACATGCAAACAGTATTGTTTTTGAGAAAGCTGGTCTGGCGGGGATCTTGAGGGAAAATTGTCTGAGGTTGGCGGAGGGTGACTTAGTGTCTATTATCGATGTGAGCGATGATCGAAAAGTTACGTATATTCTTCATATTTAGAGTTAATTATGCCTTACGAGTATCATGAGG
>OIEX01000525.1_pt1 | contig 13881 bp, 6 predicted proteins | sample 1581911 | NCBI WGS metagenome assembly OIEX01 (sample SAMN07977761, study PRJEB24534) | human gut metagenome | reverse complement strand
TATTACCTTTTATATTAAAATATATTCCTAAGGAAAAGAATAAAGCTGGTAATGTGGATTATATAGGATTTATATTAGTTGCAACAGTTGCAGCAACATTAATGATCTTTGTTTCAGGATTCCAATGGGGAGTTTTAATAGGATTTATAGTTGCGCTTGCATTATTCCTTATATACATAAGTAAAAATGAAAATGCTTTTATAAGCATTAAGTTTTTCACAAATAGAAACTTTATATCAGTATTACTTGTAGCCTTTGTTATATACAGTGTACAGCTTGCATTTATATTTATGTTCCCATTCTTAGTTGAATCTATATACAATTATAGATTAGACCAAATTTCATTACTTTTAGTTCCTTCATATGTTTTAGCTGCTACTGTAGGAGCTTTATCAGGAAAGGTTTCTAAGAAAATAGGAAGTAAGCAATGTATTCAAATGGCTATAGTAGGTATAATAGTGAGTCTTATTATAGGAGCTTTATTTGTAAAAACATCAGTTTTAGTATTTATTTTTGTAATGATACTATTCTCAAGTTCCTTTGCTTTAATGTATGCACCTATGATTGATACATTAACAAGAACAATACCTAAAGAAAAAACAGGAACTGCTATTGGTTTCTATAATTTCTGTTTAAATATAGCTACTTCAATAGGAATAACATATGTAGCAATATTTATGGAAACTAAGTATTTAGGAAAGAACTTTACTGGACTTTTCAGTGACTTAGTAGCTATACAATATAGTAACGTTTTAATAGTATTAGCAGTTATATCTTTAGTAGCACTTGTATTATACTGGACTTTAATCGGAAGAAGAGAGAAAAAGGACATATAAATAAAACTTTAGAATCTTATAAATAATAGTTTAAAAAACTAAGTGTTAAAGAGCCTATAGGGTGGTCAATATAAAAGACTATCTTATAGGTTTTTTGTTTATAAAATTTTAGTGGATTATAAATCTATTAAGTTTTTGAATAAATTATTAAAAAAAATGCTTATTTATATTAAATTTATTATAAAGACTATAAAATTAAAAGAAATTATGATATTATAACTTTAAAAAATGGGCAAAATTAGAGAAATCTAATGACGCAAAGCTATAGGGACTAAGGTTTATAACTATGTCAGCCAGTTGCCAAAGAGTGCATTAAGCTTTTTGTTTTATATTAATTATGGAGGAGGGTGTAGGTTAAAAATTTAAAATTTATTTTGTACAAGCTTATATTAAATTGTAAGTAGAAATGCACTTCTGAGGGGAAAGTCAATCAGGAGGAGAGAAAAAATGAATAAGAGAAAAATAGCAGCTATAATTTTAGCTACGATGATTACAAATCTTTCTGCTACAACAATTGATGTTTTAGCACAGGAATTAAACACTAAAAACAATTCTAAGGTAGAAGTTAGTCATGATGATGAATCACATCAAGCAAGGGTAAGTAAGTTTGATTTATATAATAGTGATAAATTAGACGCTTATAATCAAGAATTTCAAATCAACAGATCAAATATAAAATCCATAAATAATAATGGTGGAAAGTATAATAGTTCCACTATTGATAAAGCCATAGATGGCAATCTAGAAACTCATTGGGAAACAGGAAAACCTAATGATTCAAATTTCACAAACGAAGTATTAGTTACATTTAATGAAATAACTAATATAGATAGAATTGTATATTCTGCAAGAAGAGACTCTGCAAGGGGAAAAGGCTTTGCAAAAGAATTTGAAATATATGCTTCTCTTAAAGATGAGGGAGATGATTTTAATTTAGTAAGCAGTGGAGAATATACAGAATCAACTAGGGATTTAGTTGAAATAAAGTTTAATCCAACTGACTTTAAAAGATTAAAGTTTAAATTTAAAAAGGCTGACCAGAATTGGGCTTCAGCATCAGAATTTATGTTTTATAAAGAAGATAAATTAAATGAAAAGTTTAATGGATTATTTACAGATTCTAGTATGAATAAAGTATCTGAGGAATTTAATACATTAGAGAAATTAAATGCTTTTGAGAATGAATTAAAAGATCATCCAATGTATGATTTATACAAGGAAGGACTAAATAATGCTAGAGCTATTTTAACAGAAACTTCTGAGAATCCTACTAAGGCAACTTTAGGACAAATAACTTATAATCTTAATGATGATTATAATAATCAATATAGAATGCCTTATAAAAATATAAAATCAATAAAAAATAATGGAAGACATTATGCTGCTCAAAATATTGAAAAGGCTATTGATAATGATGTAAATACTTATTGGGAAACAGGAACATTAAACAATTCTTCATTTAACAATGAAGTTGAGGTTGAGTTTAATGATTTAGTAACTTTAGACAGAATAGTTTATGGTTCTAGACAAAGTGATTTAAAGGGCTTTGCAGAAGAGGTTTATATATATGCTTCTAGAACAAGTAAAGGTGATACATATAAGTTAGTTGCTACAGGGGCCCATGAAGCTACTAAGGGATTAGTGGAAGCTAAATTTGAACCTACAGAATTTAAAAGAGTTAAGTTTAAATTTAAGAAATCTAAACAAAATTCTGCAACTTTAAATGAATTAATGTTTTATAAGCCAGATGAAGTTTATTCTTCAATACCTAAGCTTTTTACAGATGGTACTATGAGCGAACTTAGTGAAGAGTTTAATAGTTTAGAAAAAATAAATGCCTTTAAAGAAAAAGCTAAAAATCATCCATTATATAATGACTTTAAAGAAACTATAGACTTAGCTGAATCATTAATTTCTAATCCAAGAAAAGAGGATGTACTTGAATTAGAAATGAGAGGAGATTCTATAAGTGAAGCTAAAAAGAGAAAGGTATGGAATTTCCAAGACTGGCAAATAACAGGACTATCTGCTAGAGCTGGAGATAAAATAACTGTATATGTGGATGTAGCAGAAGGTGATCCTACTCCAACATTATTATATAAACAATCTTTAACTCAACATGGTGGAGCAACAAGCTTCCAATTAAAGCCTGGTAAAAATGAAATAACTATACCAGAAATAAATTATGAATCTAATGGAATACCTAAGGATGTTATTCAAGGAGGAGATTTATTCTTCACTAATTACAAAAGTGATAGTCAAAAGAGAGCACCAAAGGTAAGAATAGAAGGTGCAAGCAAATATCCTGTATTTATTCTAGGAAAATCAGATGAAAATGAAGTAATGAAAGAGTTAGAAGCCTATGTTGAAAAAATTAAAGCAGAACCTAAGACTACTCCAAATATTTTTGTAGTAAGTTCTAACAAGTCATTAGAATTTGTACAAGCTACCTATGCTTTAGATTGGTATAAGAAAAATAACAAAACTCCAAAGTACACAGCGGAGCAATGGGATCAATATATAGCTGATGCTATGGGATTCTGGGGATTTGATAACTCAAAAGATGTTAATTCAGATTTTAATTTTAGAATAATGCCTATGGTTAAAAATCTTAGTGGTGGAGTATTCATGAATGCTGGAAATGGTGTTATAGGTATAAGACCGGGAAATCAGGATGCAATACTTGCAGCTAATAAAGGCTGGGGTGTTGCTCATGAACTTGGACATAACTTTGATACAGGGGGAAGAACCATAGTAGAAGTAACAAATAATATGATGCCATTATTCTTTGAGTCTAAATATAAAACTAAAACAAGAATAACTGACCAAAACATATGGGAAAACAATACTTATCCTAAAGTTGGCTTAGATGATTATTCTAATAATGAGTTATATAATAAGGCTGATAGTACTCATTTAGCTCAGTTAGCGCCATTATGGCAATTATATTTATATGATAATACTTTCTATGGAAAGTTTGAAAGACAGTTTAGAGAAAGAGATTTTGGAAATAAAAATAGAGAAGATATATATAAATCTTGGGTTGTGGCAGCATCAGATGCTATGGAGTTAGATTTAACTGAGTTCTTTGCAAGACATGGTATTCGTGTTGATGATAAGGTTAAAGAGGATTTAGCTAAGTATCCAAAGCCTGATAAAAAGATCTATTACTTAAATGATTTAGCAATGAATTATAAAGGTGATGGATTCACAGATAATGCAAAGGTATCTGTAAGCACAAGTGGTTCAAATGGTAATATAAAACTTTCATTCTCAGTAGATGATGAAAATAAAGATAATATACTTGGATATGAAATACGCAGAGATGGAAAGTATGTAGGATTTACTTCTAATGATAGCTTTGTTGATACTAAATCTAATTTAGATGAGGATGGTGTATATGTAGTAACACCATATGATAGAAAGTTAAATACCTTAAATCCAATAGAGGTAAATGCATTGCAACCAACTTTATCTGTAAACCCAGTGATTACACTAGCTTTAGGTGAGGAGTTTAAGCCAGAAGAATATATTGTAGCTAAGGACATAAAAGGTAATTCTCTAAGTGAATCTGTAAAAGTTAAATCAAGTAATGTAAATACTTCTAAAGTTGGAGAATATGAAGTCTTATATAGCTTAGAAGATTCTAAAGGAAATGAATACACTAAAACTTCTAAGGTTAATGTTGTAAGTAGAAAAGAGTATATGAGTGATTTAACTCCTAAACAATCTTCAAATGGATGGGGAACTGTTAGAAAAGATAAGAGCATAAGTGGAGGAGTAATAGGTCTTACAAGAGATGGAGACTTTGTTGACTATAATAAGGGATTAGGTCTTCATTCAAATGCGGAGTATGTATATGATTTAGAAGGAAAAGATTATGACTACTTTGAATCTTATGTAGGTGTTGATAAAGCAATGTCATCTAGACCAGCCTCTTCAGTTATTTTTAAAGTTTTAGTTGACGGAGAAGAAAAGTTTAATAGTGGAGTAATGAGAAGTACAACACCTCAAAAATATGTTAAGGTGGATGTAAAAAACGCTAAGGAGCTAAAATTAATAGTAAATGATGCTGGAGATGGAGATAGTTCAGATCATGCAAGCTTTGGAGATGCTAAATTAGCTACTTTATCTTCAAAACCAATAATTAAAGGTGAAAATTTAGCTTATAGTATGGATGAAAAAGTAGATTTAATGAAAGGAATAACTGCAACAGATATTGAAGATGGAAATATAACTTCTAAAGTACAAATAAAATCTTCAGACTTTGTTGAAGGAAAGTCAGGAATATTTACAGTTGTGTATTCAGTAACAGATAGTGATGGATTAACCTCTGAATGTTCAAGAACTATAGCAGTTACAGATAAAGAAACTCAATTATCTGATTTAAATTGGAAATCTGCAACTATAGGATCAGGTTCTGTAAGAAAAGATAGAGCAGTAAGTGGAAATCAAATAAGATTATTAAATGAAGATAATTCTGTTGAAACCTTTGCCAAAGGAATAGGAACTCACTCATATTCAGAAATAGTTTATAATTCAGAAGGGTATGATATCTTTGACACTTGGGTAGGTATTGATAGACATGTTGCAGATAAAAAAGTTTCTAGTGTTAAGTTTAAAGTATATGTTGATGGAGAATTAAAGGCTGAAACAGATGTAATGAGAATTGATACTCCAAAGAAACGTTTAGTTGTAGATGTAAGAAACTCTAAAGAGATTAAATTAGTAGTAGATGTAGCTGATAATGGAAACACTTGGGATCATGCAGACTGGGCAGATGCTAAGTTTAGAAATTTAGCAGAGTATGATGCATCAGAGTTAAATAAGGCACTAGAAGAGGCTAAAAAATTAGACTTAAATAATTACACTGAAGAAAGTTCAGAAGCTTTAAAAAATGCAATATCAAAGGCAGAAGAAGCCTTACTTTCTAAGGATAAAGAGACAATAAATTCTGCCCTTGAAGAGTTAAATAAGGCAATGGATTCTTTAGTAAAAGTAGATTTAAATGCTGTTATTAATATACCAGATAAATATTTGCTTAAGTCTATTCAAAATCAATTAAATAAAACTGGAGACATAACTTTAGGGGATATGTACAGTTTAACTACATTAACATTAAGCGGAGTTGTTGATTTAAAAGGCTTAGAAAATGCTAAAAATTTAGAAACTTTAAATATGGATTATAATGAAGTTAAAGACTTAAGACCTTTATCAAAATTAAAGAAGCTTAATACATTAAATGCACAAGAGCAATTTATTGCAGCAGGAGAGTTAAAGCCTTCTAATGGTAAAGTTATGGGTGACTCAAAAGTATATAATAGAGAAGGAAAAAATGTAGCTAAAACTATTAGAGTTGTTGATAAAAATGGAAATACAATTCTAGAACAAGATGCTAAAGATGAATTCACTATAAACACTGAAGATTTATCATCAGGATTATATGGTGTTCATGTATTATTTGAAGATAAAGGTTTTAGTGGAGTAATGTTCTATTTATTTAATGTATAATAAATAGAAAAATATAAAGTTATTTTGCTTACAAATTAATTTTATAATGTAAAAGAAATAACTTTTTAAAATCATTTTAATAAAGATATGTTTAGAGTAGAGTCTATAGAAAGGGATTCTACTCTATATTTTTTTGTTTATGAAAAAATTTTAAGCTTAATATAAATTAAGAAGGTGTTTTAAATTTTATTTATAATTTTTAAATATTAAAGTAAAAATAATAGGGTATAGAATAATAAACGTAATTTTTATAGGAGGTAATAAAAATAGAAATAGTAAAAAGAAAATGGCATCTTTAGGTCTTAGAAAGGACGAAAATGGAGATTATAAGTATATTGATCCGAGTGATACAACTTCAGAATTTGTTCCAGTAAGGAATCTTTTAAAAATTTAAAGATTATTTAATAATAAATGTAAAAAATTTGTATATGTGAAAGAATTATCATGGATTTTTTTAAGCTAAAATGGTATTATTATAAGCATGATAAAAATATTTTAATAGTAAAATACACCATGAAAATATAAGAAAAACCTAATTTTTATAGGTAGATTTAAACAAAGTATTAATTCATTGAAACAATGAAATACTTAATTATAAGCATTTCTTCTTTATGTATTTAGAAAGTTCTAAAAACATTTTAAAAGTATAGTGATAATAAATTACTATATAAAGGTTAACTTAATTGACAGCTTTTTGTTTAGCCTGTCTTTTAAGATGAGTTTAAATATAATATGCGCAATAATTAGTTTAAATAGCATTATAACTTTTGTTTTATGTGGATATAGTATAATATTTGTGCATTTTATAGAAAATATAACAATAGAACATATCAATAGATACTTTTATCCCTTGATATGAATAAAGGAAAGGAGAGATTAGGTGTATGAAAAAGAAATTACCTAAGGAAGCTTATGGTGGTGTAAGCGGTAAAGATTATGTTCCTTATTTTACTGGTAAGTCAAAAAATGGAGTTAATCTTCCTGTACTAATAATAGGTATAGTATTAGCTATTGTTTTTGCTGCTTCTACTGCTTATTCAGGTATGAAGTCAGGATTAACTGTTGCTGCTGGTATACCTGGAGCTATTATAGGGTCAGTTTTTGTAGGAATATTTGCACGTAGTAAAGGTATTCTTGGAAAAAACATAACTCAAGGTATGGCAAGTGGAGGAGAATCTATAGCAAGTGGTATGATATTTGTATTACCAGCAATTATACTAATAGGAAGTGATTTTACTTTCTTAGAGGGTGTAGCTGCAGGTGTAGGAGGAGTTCTATTTGGTATAGGATGTCTATCACTAGTTTATAACTATCTAATAGTTGAGGAACATGGAAAACTTATGTATCCTGAGTCAATGGCAATATCTGAAACTCTTGTTGCTTCTGAAGGAAGTGAAGACTCAATTAAATTTATGGGTATTGGATTTGTTATAAGTGGTATCATAAATGTTTTAACAGGATCATTTTTAAACTTAATAAACAATACTGTTACATATTTAGGAAGCAAATTTTATAAGTGGAAGTTTTCTACTGAAGTAAACCCACTTTTACTTGGTATTGGATTTATAGTTGGATTAGAAGTATCCCTTACTATGTTTGCAGGATCTATACTTGCTAACTTTGGTATAGCTCCATTAATAGGATATTTCAGTGATATGGCAGAGAAGAGCATGCATTCATGGAATGACGCTTCAATGTTAATTCACCAAATGGACGTAAATGCAATATCAGGAAGTTACGTTAAGTACATAGGAGCAGGAATGATGCTTTGTGGAGGTATTATAGGTGCTATAAAACTTATACCAACTATAATAGTTTCAATAAAAGAAACATTAAAAGCAAGTCCTGTTAACGAAGAAAATGCTGAGAAAAATAGCGGATCTATAATAATACTTTTAGTAGGAGCTGTATTAGCTTTTGTTATAGGATTCTTCATTTCTAATAGCATTGCAATGGCTATAACAGGAGCAGTTGTTTCAATAATCCTATCATTACTATTCGTAATAGTTGCAGGACGTTTAACTGGTACAATAGGAACATCAAACCTTCCTGTATCAGGTATGACAATAGCTTCATTAGTAATATTAACACTAGTATTCGTTATAATGGGATGGACTGGAAAAGCTGATAACAAAGCATTACTTTTATTTGCTACATTTATGGTTGTTTCAATCTCTGTAGCAGGTGGATATAGCCAATCTCAAAAGGTAACATATATAATTGGTGGAAGCAAAAAAGAAATGCAAAACTCTTTCATGATTGCAAGTATAGTTGGTGTTGTTGTTGTTACTGGAACAATATTAGTACTTTCTAGCCAATTATCAATAACAGGAGCAGATGCACCTTTTGCATTACCACAAGCTAACTTAATGTCAACATTAACTTCAGGTATAATGGAAGGAAACTTACCTTGGCCTATGATAATTGTTGGAGTAGTTATGGCTTTATTCTTATACTTAGTAGACTTACCAATAATGACTGTTGCAATAGGATTCTATTTACCTATATCAACAACTTCTATAATTTTAGTAGGTGCCTTAATACGTGTATTTATTGAAAAAATGAGCAAGAGTGATCATGAAAAAGAAGTTAAGGTTTCAAATGGAGTAAGTTTATCTTCTGGTCTTGTTGCTGGAGGATCTATTGTGGGATTAATAGGAATAGTTCTACAAGTAACAGGAATAATAACACCTGGAACACCAACTGGTTTTGTAGCTAGCAATGGAATGGCAATAATAGTGCTTATTCTTTTAGTTTTAGCAACTACATTGCCTATTATGAAATCTAAGGTGAAACATTAAGGTGAATTATAATGGATAATGATGAACTTTTAAATATGCGATTTAAAATCTGTGATAATCTTCAGTATGAAGTTGATGAAGAGGGCATAGTTACTATTTTAGAAAAACAAGACCATAAGATTCAAAGGTTTTTTAGAAAATTGAAATTTAAGATTCCAATGTATAAAAGAACTTCTTTAGATGAATATGGTAGTGAAGTGTTTTTACAAATCAATGGAACTAATACCGTTAAGGAAATTGGTGAAGCTTTAGAGGCTAGGTTTGGTGAAAAGGTACATCCTCTTTATGAAAGATTATTAGTTTTTCTAAACCACATATATTTAAATTGCAAGTATATTGAAAAAGTAGAATAGATTTTATCTTGTAACCTACAAAAGTCTTTTTATAGATTTTTGTAGGTTATTTTAATTTTAGAATATATTTTAAGTGAATTGTAATTTTGAAAATATTTAACTTAAGGAGCGTTTAAACCTTTCTTAAATAAGGAAAGATATTTTAAGTTTATAACAAAGCATCCCTATAATCATATTTATTGTTTTTAAGTTATGAAAGAAATATTTAATATTTTTAAAACTATGCACAGAAAATATTGACTAAGAATAAGTAGATGCTATAATAAACAAGACTTGATAATAATTATTAATAACAAATGAAATGATTATTCATCATAAGAAATATAGGACATTAGGAATAGGGACATTATTATGAAAAATCAATATGAACTAAAGAATGAAAAAATAGGGAGATTACTTTTAAAATATTCACTACCAGCTATACTATCTATGATGGTAACTTCCTTATATAACACTGTAGATAGAGCTTTTATAGGAGCTATTAAGGATATAGGAGCTCTTGCAATATCTGGCTTAGGAGTAACTATGCCCTTGTTTACAATATTGGGTGCTTTCTGCGTAGCCATCTCTGTAGGAGGAAGTACTAATATATCAATAAAGCTAGGGGAAGAAAAGAAGGAAGAAGCTGAAAGAATATTAGGAAATACTTTTATATTATCCATAGTTGTTGCTTTAATCATTATGATCTTTGGATTCTCATTTTTAGAAAAAATACTATATTTTTTTGGTGCAAGTAAGGAAACTATTATATATGCAAAGGATTATATGAGGGTAATACTTATAGGTGCATGGTTTAACTTTCCTGGATTTGCTCTTAATAATGCAATAAGAGCTGAGGGAAATCCAAAGTTAGCTGGTAAAATCATGATAATAAGCTGTATTTTAAACATAATTTTAGATCCAATATTTATATTCTTATTTAATATGGGAATTAAGGGAGCTGCCTTAGGAACTATAGTCTGTCAATTTGTAGTTTTTCTATGGACAATGTATTATTTTACCTTAGGAAAGTCAAATCTAAAGCTAAGGATTAAAGGAAGGATATTAGATAAGAATATTTTAAGGGCAATAATCTTAATTGCTTTAACTCCATTTTTTATGGAGCTTGCAGCAGGGTTTATACATTTAATAACAAATAGAGTGCTTAAGGATTATGGTGGTGATTTAGCCATAGGAGCAATGACATCCATAACATCTATATATCTTTTGTTTTTAATGCCAGTCTTTGGACTAAGCCAAGGAATGCAGACCATAGTTGCATATAACTATGGAGCAAAGGAGTATAAGCGTGCTAAAAAAGCTCTATTAATGACTATAATAATTGCAACTTTAATTTTAACCTTAGGACTTGCACTTATTAGAATTTATCCAAGGGAGTTTATTAATATATTTACAAAGGATAAGGAGCTAATAAATATAGCACTTAATGGATTAAAAATATATACCCTTGCCTTACCTACCTTAGGAGTTTCAATTTTAGGGGCAGTATATTTTCAATCTATAGGAAATGTTAAAAAGTCAATTTTTTTAAGTTTATTAAGACAAGTGATACTATTTATACCTATTGTATTTATAATACCTAGATTATATGGACTAAATGGAGTGTGGATTTCACAGCCCTTAGCTGATATTTTAGCTACCATATTAATACTTATATTTTTAATAAAAGAATTTTACATAAGAGATAAAAGTTATGCAATTTCCATAGAAGAGAGTGCATAGCTAATTAAAGAAATTTACATAAAAATACTTTAATTACTAAGTGGATAAGAAGAAAAAAGCCTGTTATAATATTTTCTAGAATCTTTAAAAAAAGGAGAAACAAATGAAGTATTATTTAGCACCAATGGAAGGGATTACTGGATTTATATATAGAAATTCTTATGAAAAGTTTTTTGGAGGAATTGATAAATACTTTGCCCCTTTTGTTGTTCCAAATAGTAGTAAAAGTCTTAAAACTAAGGAATTAAGAGATGTTTTGCCAGAGAATAATAAAGGAATAAACTTAGTTCCACAAATACTTACCAATGATTCAGAAGGGTTTATTTTAACAGCTAAAAAGCTTAAGGATTTAGGATATAATGAAATAAATTTAAATTTAGGATGTCCCTCTGGAACAGTTGTTGGTAAGAAAAGAGGGTCAGGGATCTTAGCTCATAGAGAAGAGCTTGATAAGTTTTTAGAAGAAATATTTAAAATAGATGACATGAAACTTTCAATAAAAACTAGATTAGGAATGGATAAGCCTGAGGAATTTTATGAACTTATAGAAATTTATAATAAGTATCCTATGGAGGAGCTTATTATTCATCCTAGAACAAGACAAGATTTTTATGGAAATAAACCTAATTTAGAGGTTTTTAAAGAGGCAATTTCTTTAAGTAAGAATCCAATTTGTTATAATGGAGATATTTTTACCTTAGAAGATCATAATAAATTGGTTGAAGAATTCAAAGAAGTGGATAAAATAATGTTAGGAAGAGGGATTTTAGCTAATCCAGCTTTAATGAATGAAATTTTAAATAATGAGTTTATGGACAAAAAGGTATTAAAAGAGTTTCATGATGAAGTATTTAGTAAGTACAGAGAAGTATTTAATGAAGATAGAAATGCAATGTTTAGAATGAAAGAGTTATGGGGATATATGATCTATATGTTCTCAAATAATAAAAAATATGCTAAGAAAATAAAGAAAGCTCAGAAGGTGGTTGATTATAACCAAGCTGTTACAAGCCTATTTTTAGAACAGGATATACTTAAGGGAGCTGGATTATTTAGTAGTGAAGAGTAAGTGAAATAAAACTATTTTAATTAGTATTACTATTTAGTAAATATATTATAGCTAAATAAAAGGGTTTTTACATATACCTGTAAATTAGAAATGATTTAAAATAGCATCATACAAAAAAACATATAAGAATTTAATAAGTACTTAGAAGTAAAAAACAATTTAAAATCTATCAAAGTATAATTTTATGCTTTGGTAGATTTTTTTATGCTTAGAGAGTTTATTAAGAAGTAAGCATAAAAAATAATAGGTTTAACAATGTGCTATAATTAAAGAGAGTTTAATTATAAAATACTAAAATTAAGTGATAAAGAGTTAGGAAAAGAAGGCTAAAGACAAATTTATTTAAAAGGAAATTAAAGGAGAACTGTTGCTTAATAAGTTAGCCTTAAATAATAGGTTCTAAATTAATATAATAAAAATTGGAGATAAATTATAATGAATAAAGAAATAAATATGTTGAAAATTTCAGGATATAATGATTTTAAGTGTACTGCAAATAAGTGCAAGTTTACTTGCTGTGAAGGATGGGATATTAACATAGACAAGGATACCTATGAAAAATGGGAGAAGAATGAAAAGGACTCTAATTATCTTTTAAATGGAGTTAAAACTAAAGAGTGTAATGGTAAAGAAGAGTATTTTATAAATAAGGAAACCTTTGAAAAATGTCCATTTTTAGATTGTGAGGGATTATGTAATATAGTTAAAAGTCATGGAGAAGTATATTTATCAAAAACCTGTCATTCATTTCCTAGGATAAAGAATGACTTTGAAATTAAGAGTGAATTTTCCCTTTCATGTGCCTGCCCAGAGGTTATAGAAATATTAGATAAGATAGAAGAAAAAATACTTATGGAGCCTGAAGATAGGAATAATAAAGAGGGGTTATTAGAAATTAAAAGTGAAAATAAAAATCAAGGAGAAGAGTTATTAGAACTTAAAATAAGAGAGTCTTTAATAAATATAGTAAGTGAAGAGGAATTTTCCTTAGATGAAAGACTACTTATAGGATTTGATATGCTTTTAAACATATTAGAAGATGAAAGTTATACTAGTGAAGAAATATTACTAGAGGAACTAGAGAGGTATAGTGATAATGAATATAGAAAAGAAGTAGCATATGTTTATAATGAAATAGAATTAAATAGAGTTGATTCATTATTAGAAATAAATTCTTTATTTTTAGATATGGTAGAGAATTATAGAGAAGTTTCAAACTTAAAATGCATATTAGAGGATATATCAAATTTTGCAGAAGAAGCTAATATTGAGTCTTTAAGTGAAGAATGGAAGGAATATAAGGAGAATTTTAAAGAATTTAATAAGCTCCTTGAAAAATGTATTGTCTCTAAGATTTATAGCAATTGTATTAGTGATGATATGGAAGATATGATACTTTCTTTTCAGCTAATTATATTAGAGTATTTATTAGTAAGATATGCTGTATTTTTAAATTATTGTATTAATGATGAAAAAATAAAGAATGAAGAGTTAAAAGATTATATTGTTATCTTTTCAAGAATTATTGGAAATAATGCAGAAGCAGTTTTAGAATTCTTAAGTGATGGATTTGAAGATCCAATCTTAGA
>OIEX01000524.1_pt1 | contig 13912 bp, 8 predicted proteins | sample 1581911 | NCBI WGS metagenome assembly OIEX01 (sample SAMN07977761, study PRJEB24534) | human gut metagenome | reverse complement strand
GATTGAAATGATAGAATTTAAAAATGTCAGTAAAATCTATCCCGGCAATCAGGTTGCAGCTGAAAACATAAATTTAAAATTTAAAGATGGAGAATTTATATGTTTTATTGGAGCCAGTGGATCGGGCAAGACTACTTGCATGAGAATGATCAACAGGATGAATGACATTACTAGCGGAGAAATTTTAATAAATGGCAAAAATATAAAGGAAATGGATCCAGTTGACCTTAGAAGGCAAATTGGCTATGTTATTCAACAAATTGGGCTTTTGCCACATATGACAGTCTATGACAATATTGTACTTGTACCTAGACTTTTAAAGTGGGACGAAGAAAAACTTAGACCAATAGCAGAAAATTTAATTCAAAAAGTCGACTTACCACTTTCTTACTTAGATAAATATCCTTCAGAATTATCTGGAGGGCAACAGCAAAGAATTGGAGTTATAAGAGCTCTTGCAGCAGATCAAGACATTATATTAATGGATGAGCCCTTTGGAGCTCTTGACCCAATAACAAGAGATGCCCTACAAAAACTTGTGAAAAGACTACAAAAGGAAATGGGAAAAACCATAGTCTTTGTATCCCATGACATGGACGAAGCACTTACTCTTGCAGATAGAATTGTAATTATGAAAAAGGGTCATGTAGAACAATTTGACACACCAGAAAATATTTTGAAAAATCCAAAGAGCAAGTATGTAGAAGATATGCTTGGTGAAGAAAAATTAAACGAAGCCAAGACATCTTATAGAACTGTAGAAACTATAATGTTAAAAAACCCAGTTTCCCTTACAAAAGATAGGTCGACTTATGATGCCCTTGCCCTTATGAGAAAGAGAAGAGTAGACACAATTTTTGTTACAGACGAAGAAAATCATCTACTTGGTGCTGTTGGTATGTTTGACATTGGACGATTTGGCAAGAAGATAAAATCTCTTGATGAAGTTATGGAAAAGGTCTATGCCATAAGAGAAGACACTGTGATAATGAATGCCATTCGTGACATTTATAACTTGGACATAAAAAATCTTCCTGTAGTTGATTCTGAAAATAAACTTGTTGGACTTGTAACTAGAGCTTCTGTAGTAGATACAATTTATACAAATCTTTGGGAAAATGAAGATGAAGAAAAAGTTGAAGAAATTTATGAAGATGACAATTTATCTGAACTTATGAAGGATGCATCGGGAGTATCCTCTAAGAAGATAGGTGAAGATAATGATTGATTTCTTAATGACTAATAGCACAGAAATTTTTTCAAAGTCCTTGGAGCATCTTTTTATTGCATCAATTTCACTATTTTTTGGAGTCTTACTTGCAGTTCCTCTTGGAATATTTCTAACGAGATCAAAAACACTTGCAAAAGTTGTAATGGCAATAGCATCAGTTTTGCAAACTGTGCCTTCCTTTGCACTTTTGGCACTTATGATTCCACTTTTTGGAGTTGGAAAAAAACCTGCCATAGTATCACTTTTTATTTATTCTCTACTTCCAATTTTGAGAAATACTTATCTTGGCATAGCAGGAGTAAATGACAAACTAATAGATGCAGCGAAGGGCATGGGCATGACCAGGTCTCAAATTTTATTAAAGGTACAAATACCAATGGCAATGCCAGTAATAATGAGTGGAATTAGACTTTCTGCAATTTATGTCCTTGCATGGACAACACTTGCATCCTATGTTGGGGCAGGCGGACTAGGAGATTTTATTTTTAATGGACTTACTAATGCCATAATGCCTATGGTAGTTTGGGGAACAATTCCTGTTACCCTAATGGCAATAATAGTGGACTTCTTCTTTGGCATACTTGAAGATAAACTTTCACCTAACAAGACAAGTGGGGTGGCAGAATGAAAAAAACAAATAAAATAAAAAAAATAATTTTACTATTTATAATCCTGCCGATCTTTTTAACATCTTGCACCCTTCCAGGTATTGGTGGAAACACAAAGACAAATGTAGTTGTAGCAACAGGATCAAACACTGAAAGACAAATTTTAGGCGAAATTGTAAAGCAAATGATTGAGCACGATACAGATCTTGATGTTTCTTTAATCACTAATTTGTCATCATCAGTTTTAAATCACATAGCCATGTTAAAGGGAGATGTAAATGTTGTTGGCGCCATGTATACAGGAACAGCCCTAAGCGGCGAACTTGGTATGAAGCCAATAAAAGATCCTAAAAAAGCAGAAGAAGTTGTAATGAAAGAATATTACAAGAGGTGGGAGAGATACTGGTATCCATCCTTTGGCTTTGACAACACCTATGCCTTTATGGTTACAAAAAAGTTTGCAGAAGAAAATAATGTAAAAAAAGTTTCTGATCTTGAAAAATTAAAAGACAAAGTCAGCCTTGGAGTTGACACAGCTTGGATAAAAAGAGAGGGAGACGGATATAAGGCCTTTAAAGAAATTTATGGTTTTGATTTTAAAGAAATCTATCCCATGGATATAGGTCTTGTCTACACAGCTCTTGCCAGTGGAGAAATGGATGTAGTCCTTGGTTATTCTACTGACGGAAAAATTTCATCTTATGATTTAGTAGTATTAGAAGACGACAAAAGACTTTTCCCACCTTATGATTGCTCACCAGTAGCATCAAAGGCAATAGTAGAAAAATATCCAGAAGTAGAAGAAACAATAATGAAACTTGTTGGTAAAATTTCTTCAGAAACAATGCAGGAATTAAATAGACAAGCTGATGAAGATTTAGAAATGCCAAAAAAAGTGGCAGAAAACTTTTTAAAGAAAAATAATTATTTTGAAGACCTAAAAGTCGACAAAAATAAAATAAAAGAATACAAAGAATTTGTGGAAGGAGGAAAAAATGTCTGAAGTAATAATGTACTATACACAAAATGCCTCTTATGTCTTTGAACAGTTTCTTAGACACTTTCTAATTTCCATATATGGAGTTTTATTTGCATCAATAATAGCAATTCCCCTTGGATTTTTTGTTGCAAGAAAAAGAAAACTTTCAAGACTTACTATTAGTATTGCCAATGTAATGCAGACAATTCCTTCCCTTGCCATGCTTGCCATTCTCATGTTTTTAATAGGAACAGGACCAAATACAGTGGTCTTTGCAGTATTTTTATACGCAATCCTTCCAATATTAAAAAACACAGTTTCAGGAATAAATTCTGTAACGCCAGAACTTGTTGATGCAGCAACGGGCATGGGCATGACGAAATTACAGCTAATGACAAAAGTAGAACTTCCCCTTGCCATATCAATAATAATGGGTGGCATAAGAAATGCCTTAGTTCTTGCCATTGGAGTAACAGCAGTTGGAACTTTCATAGGTGCTGGTGGACTTGGAGATATAATAACTAGAGGAATAACAGTAGCAAATGGAAGTCCAATAATAATTGCAGGAGCAATTCCAACAGCCCTTATGGCAGTTTTGGCAGACTTTTTACTTGGAATAATAGAAAATAAATTAACACCAAGAACTTTTACCAAGGTGTAAATTAAAAAAACTCAGGTTTAGGATAGCCTGAGTTTTTATTTTTTATTTATTTTTATTCTTTCTAAAATCAATAATTGAATATATTGTATTCACTAGGACAATATAATGATGGTAGAAAGAAAAGTAAACTGCAACTATTGGAGCTCCTATCATTTCCATAGGCGAGCTACCAGCTATATTCCATGGGATATAGGCAGATGTCATGACAGCAGAATTTTCTATATCTAGTGCCAATTTTGATTCATCTTCATAACTTTCTCTTGCCATTTCATAAGTTAGCATTATAGAAAGAGTTTGGTTGGAAGAAAAAACTGAAATAATAATAGACATAATTTCCATGACAAGCATATCTGGAAATTTAAGAAATAATTTTTTCACATGTTTTTTCACGCCTACTAATAAATCTGTGCTTTTAAAAATCCCAAAATATCCTGAAGAAATTCCAACCACTAAGAGCATTTTTAACATAGAAATATAGCCACCGCCGTTAATTAATTTGCCAGCTTCTGAATCTAAGTGCAAGCCAAAAATTAGAGCATTTAAGATTTCTAGAGCGTTTTTTTCCTGAAAAATTGCTGCAAAAAATATTGAAATTGTAATAGAAATTATAAGATTTATTTTTAAATTGACCTTAAAAATTGAAAGGACAATTATAGTTATCGTAGGAATCATAAGTAAGGGATTGAAATTAAAAATATTTCTTATAGCTTCTATGCTGTGTCTATCCACCTTGGCATCTATTCCCAAATTAAAAATTTGAAAAGTTATAACTGTAAGGATAAGGGGGATAAGGCAAGTTCTAAACATATTTTTTATATTATTATATAAATCTGTTCCCGTTAATGTAGCAACTAATAGTGCAGATGTTGACATAGGAGAAGACCTGTCACCAAAAAATGCACCAGATAAAACTGCCCCTCCAGTTACTAGGGGACTAAAGCCCATGGCATTTGATATTGACATAGAAATTACACCAGCAGTTGAGGATGTGCCAAAACTTGTTCCAGTTAAAAGCGATATTGAGGCGTTAAAAATAAAAACTCCGGCATAAAAAAACTTGGGAGAAATAAAACTTGTGCCATGATAAATTATATAAGCCAAAGTCCCAGATAATCTCCATATACCAGTAATCATACCTATAAGAGAAAATACAATTAAAATAGTTTTTGCACTTTTTATGCCAAGAAAAACCATATTCCATATTTCCTTTAAGGAGAATTTTTTTATGTAAGCATATATTGAAAGCAAAATTAAATTTGCAAAAAGAGCAATAACAATTGAAAAATTAAAAATTATTGCCAAAAATAAAAATAAAATAAATAATAATAAGACTGCTATCTCTAGCATCCAATCACCTCTAATTTATTATAAGGTATTTAGAAAGATTTTTTAATAAATTATTGATTAAAATTAAATTTATATAAAAAGCTTATTAGAATAAAGTAAAATGAAAAAACTCAGGAGAAATCCTGAGCCTTAAAGAGCTTTATTTTTTTTATTTTTCTTAAATTCAAGACTAGATACTATACAATTAACTAAAATAATATAGTGGTGATAAAAAGAAAATAATATGGCAGCAAGAGGACCAGAAACCATTTCCATAGGTGTTCTGCCTGTTATATTCCATGGCACATAGAGAGGTGTCATTATGGCGGAATTTTCAAGATCAAGAGCAAGTTTATAATTGTCATCATAATTTTCTCTTGCCATTTCATAGCTTATCATTGAAGTAAGAGTTTGATTTGCACTAAAACAAGCTATAATAAGAGAAATTATTGACATAACTACCATATCTGGCAAGTTTATAAATAATTTTCTCACGTATTTTTTTACTGAAAATAAAAGATTTGTCCTCTTAAAAAAGCCAAAGTAACCAGAAGATATACCCACAATTAAAATCATCTTCTTCATGGAAAGTAGTCCTCCGCCGTTAATGAGTTTTCCTGCCGTTTCTTCTATATGAAAGCCGAAAATCAGAGAATTTAAAATCTCTAGGGCGCTTCTATTTTGAAATAAGGCTGCAAAAATTATTGATAAGATAATTGAAATTATCATGTTTAATCTTATGTCAACTTTTAAAACAGAAAGAATTATTATAGATAGGGTTGGGATCACAAGTAGAAAATTGAAATTAAAAATTTCGGCAATAGAATTTACTATTTGAGAATTCACCCTAGCACTTGTCCCATAATTAAAGGCTTGAAAAGTTATAAGAGTGAGTATTAATGGAATTATGCAAGTCCTAAACATATTTTTTAAATTTGTGTAGAGATTTGTCCTTGTCAAAGTGGCAATGAGAAGGGCAGAGGTAGACATAGGTGAAGACCTGTCGCCAAAATAACAGCCCGATAAAATTGCGCCACCAGTTAAAAGGGGATTAAAATTCATAGCATTAGAAATTGACATTGAAATTATGCCTGCTGTTGAGGCTGTGCCAAGGCTTGTTCCAGTTAAAAGGGAAATACAAGAATTAAAAATAAAAATTCCCACATAAAAAAAATTAGGAGAGATTAAACTTGTACCATAATATATTATGTAGGCTATTGTGCAAGAAAGTCTCCAAATGCCTGTAATAATGCCGATTAAGAAAAAAACTGCTAAAACTGTTTTTGTTTCCATAAGGCCCATTTTTATCATTTGAAAAATTTCTCTTGTAGAATAATTTTTTATAAAAGCATAAATTATTAGTAGGACTAAATTGGTAAATAGGGCATAGACAATTGAAAAATTAAAAATAATTGCAATAAATAAATTTATCATGAAAAGTAATAGGACTCCAAGTTCTAACAAAAAATCACCTCTAATTTATTATAACTTAACTTTAGCTTTATATATAATTTTTTATAATGTAAGTTAAAAGTGATAGAAATTCTATAAAATTTTAATAAAGATTTAAGAAATGTGCAGTCTATTACTATTGCAAAGGCAAACACGCTTATTATATAATTGAATTCGGAGGTAAATATGAAAAATTTATACATAAAGGCAAAAAACATAATTTTTAAAAATAAAATTACAAAAATAATATTTGCATTGCTATTAATAGCAACTATATTTTTGATTTTTAAATTAATTTCAGGAAAGTTAGGCAAAAACACAGGGGAAGTTATATCTGTAAATCAAGTTGTTACCTTAAAAAAGGGCAGCGTGACAAATTCTGTTTCAGAAAAGGGAAGAGTAGTTCCTTCTAATTCTCTTGAAGTTTTTGCAGAAAAGCCACTTTCTGTTACTAATATAAATGTAAAAGTTGGAGATCAGGTAAAAAAGGGCGATATAATAGCAGAGCTTGATTCATCTTCTATAGAAGAACAGTTAAAGTCAAGAAGGGCACAAAAATCTGCCACAGAAAAAAATCTCTCTGCACAAATTTCTGCTGCAAAAAAAAGATTATCAGAAGCAATTAGTGGACGTGATTCTGGCAAAAACCCAGCCCTAGTAGCTGCTGAAACTTCTCTTACACAAGCCATGGACCAATATCTTTCTGCACAAAAATCTTATGATGATTTCAAAAGAAGCCTTGATGAAAGATATAATCAAGGAATAATTCAAGAGAGAAATACTAGAGAAAATCTAGCTTATCAAGAAGAGGCAACAGATTTAAAATATAAGCAGTTACAAGATGACCTCAATAAAAATGCAAATAAAATAACTGACAACCGTGCCATGGCTTCTGACAAGTCAAGGCAAAGTGCATATTTGCAAAATGAACTTGATAATGAAAAGAGAAGATTAACTGAACTTGGAATTTCTATAAAAGAAGAACAGGGAAGGCTGGCTGAGGCTCAGGAAAAAGTTACAAGTTTACAATCTGAAAAGTCTGCACTTCAAGCAAAAAAAGATCAATTAACTTTACAGGAGTCACAAGAAAAAAGTCAAGAAAAATTAACTAAGATAAAAAATGACTTAGCACAAGTTAATTCTGATATTATAGAAAATCAAAATGAAATTGACGCAATAAACTTTGAGGAAATAAAAAAATCAGCAAATGAAAACATCAATAGACTTACAAGGACACAAAACGAAGTTGAAATTGAAGTAAATAGAATTTCTGAAGACCTTGCAAATGTCAAAGCTGATGAACAAAAGTACACATCAGAAGCTGATGCCTTGGAAAAAGAATTAGAGGCACAAGAAAAACAAATTGACGCAACAAAACTTGAAGTAAAAAAAGCAAAGGAAGACATTTATGCCGATGCTGACAAGGTTTTAAAATCACAAAAAGCAAGAGATGACGAATTAAAAACTTTGGAACAAAATGTAAAAACAGCTAGAGATAATTACGAAAGTGCCAAGAAAAATCTTGAATCCACAAAAGTACAAGTGGCAAATGAAATTTCTGGTCTATCTGACAATTTAAAAACAGCAAGGGCTGGCGTCAATAATTTAGATAATGTAGAAATTGAAAATTTGACAAAAGAATTGGAAAAAGTTCTGATAAAAGCACCAGTTGATGGAACAGTTACAGAAGTAAATGCAAAAAAAGGTCAAGCACCAGCAGGGGCAGTGGCGAAAATTGAAACTATTGACAGCTTGAGAATTGAATCACAAATAAAAGAATACGACAAAAATTCTGTATCAGTAGGCACAAATGTAGAAATCACATCAGACTCAGTAATGGGCGAAACTTATAAGGGCAAGGTGGTTTCCATAGATCCAGTGCCAATTCCAACTTCCGAAGAAAATAAAAGTGGAGAAGTACTATATAAAACAGTTATAGAAATAAATGAAGGACAAGATATAAAATTAGCTCCAGGCATGACTCTTAGAGTGAAATATATTTTAAGCCAAGAAAAAGATACCTTTAAAGTGCCAACAGATGCAATTTTTGAAAGAGATGGCAAAAATTATGTCCTCGCTTTAAAGGAAATGGGAAAAGACAAATATCAAATTGAAAAAGTTGAAGTAAATCTTGGACTATCTAATGATGCAGAAACTGCAATAAAATCTAAAAACTTAAAGGAAAAGGATAAAATCCTTGCCACATCTGGAGGATATGGAGAAGGAAATATTGTAAAAATAGAAGATTCTCTAGGAGATAAAAAAACTGGAGAAAAAAATGAAAAATAATCTAATAAAAATGGAGGCAATAAAAAAATCCTTTAACATTGGCAAAGAAAATGAATTGGAAATACTTCATGGCATAAATTTTAATGTCAATGAGGGCGAATTTGTCTCTGTAGTTGGTCAATCAGGTTCAGGCAAGTCAACACTTATGAACATAATTGGACTTTTAGATAGACAGACATCAGGCTATTATGAATTAAATAAAGTGGACATATCAAAACTAAAGGACAGCGAATTATCCTCCTATCGTTCCAAAAAAATTGGCTTTGTCTTTCAAAATTTTAACCTAATACCAAGGTCAAATGCCCTTAAAAATGTAGAACTACCCATGACCTATGCAGGTATACCAAAAAAAGAGAGGACAGAAAGGGCAGAAAGGCTACTTGAAATAGTTGACATGAAGGATAGAATGAATCATCTTCCCAATGAATTATCTGGTGGACAAAAACAAAGGGTGGCAATAGCAAGGTCCATGGCAAATAATCCCGACATAATTTTGGCAGACGAGCCAACAGGAGCCTTGGATTCAAAAACTGGGAGAACTGTTATGGATTTATTTCACAAGCTAAACGAAGTTGAAAAGAGGACCATAATAATCATCACTCACAATCTTGAACTTGCAAAAGAAGCTACAAGAATTTATAAAATGAATGACGGAAATTTGGAGGAGATTTAATGGATTTATTAGAAACAGTAAAACTCTCCTTAGAAGGCTTAAAGTCCAACAAATTAAGGTCCTTTTTGACTATGCTTGGCATAATAATAGGAATTGCATCAGTAATTGGCATAACAACTATTGGCGATGCCCTTACAAAATCAGTGAACCAAGCCTTTGACTCCATAGCAAACACAGCAGTCCAAGTTTATGTAAAGGCAAAAAATTCAGATTACGATTCAGGAGACCTTAGTGAAAGTGATTACTTTACAGAAAATATAATAAATTACTTAGAAGCTCAAAAGGGAAGGACCATTGACGAACTAATTTATCATGGAGCAAGTGGTCAAGGCTATGTAAAAGAAGGCAGAAATAAAGAAGCAGTATCTATAGTTTCCACATCAGCAGGGGAAAAAAATATATTTAAACTAAAAATGATTGCTGGCAGATTTTTAAAGGATGAAGATGTTATCCGTGGCAAGTCTGTAGCAGTAATATCAGATAAAGTTTTGGAAAAAACTTATAAAGTGCCTGCACCAGAAGTCTTGGGAAGAGAGGCAAAAATTGAAACAAATGGAAAATTAATTGTTGCAACAATTATTGGCGTCTACAAATATGAAGAAATGTCAGTAATGGGTCAGTCCTTAAATGGATCTAACTCAACAGTATATATACCAAGGACAACAGGGGATAGAGAACTATTAAGTGAGCCAAGAACAGTTTACTATGATGTAACCATGACCTTAAAAAATCCAGCTACCATAGAAGAAGATGCAAAAAATATTGTAGATGACTTAAATTCAAAATTTTACAGAGACAATCCCCGAGCAGAAGTGGCATATTACTCAGCAAAGAGCCAAATTTCACAGATGAATAGCGCTATGAGTTCAATTCAAATTGCAATAGGAGCCATAGCAGCCATTTCCCTTTTAGTAGGTGGCATTGGAGTAATGAATATTCTTCTAGTTTCAGTTACAGAAAGGACTAAGGAAATAGGCATAAGAAAAGCTCTGGGAGCAAGACAAAAAGATATCAGAAAGCAGTTTATTATAGAATCAGTAATAATTTGCATAATCGGAGGAATTTTTGGCATAGGACTTGGCACCTTAATAGGATTAGTAGGCTCTAGTCTTTTAAAGGCAAGGACCTTCCCATCACTAGGGGCAATAGTTGTGGCAGTAGGATTTTCAATGTTAATAGGAATTTTCTTCGGTTACTATCCTGCCAATAAGGCAGCAAAAATGGATCCAATAGAAGCCTTGAGATACGAATAAAAAATTTAATTTAAATAAAAGTCTTTACTGGAAAAACAGTAAAGACTTTTTTTATGGGAGAAAAATTAAATAAAAAATCAAATTCCTTCTATTATATAGTACATTTTGTAATTTCTTCTATTATATAGCTAGATATTGTATGTAATAATAAAAAATAATAAAAGATGTTAAAGAAAAAAATATTTTTAATATAACTTAGATATCTATAAAAATTTAAGGTAAATTATTAAATTTTATAAAAGCTTTTATTTTTTATAGATTAAAAATTAAAAGAAGATTAAATATAAAATTAAAAAAAGCCATGGAGAATAAAAAATTAGGAAAAACATTGAAAAAAATTAGCAAAAAGAAATTTTATAGAAATATTACAAAAGTCACTTAATATTAAATTAAAATTAAATTTGAAAAGCAGAGATGAAATATAAAATCAAAAAATTTAATCTTAATTTAACAGAAAAAACAGTGAATTTTTAATAGATTAACAAAAAATATAAAAAAAAAACGAAATAATAAGTTAGCAAAGTAAATCAACAATGTTGAAAAATAGAGAATGTATTGATTTTTTTGAAAATTAAAATTGCACAAAATAAATACAAAAAAACATTTGCAGAAAATCAGTCCATTATTATTAATAAATATACAGATATATCCAATAGCTAATTTTAAGGGTTTTAAGGATAAAAATAAGAATTATCAATATAAATTTATAAATGACTAAAAAAATCGAGTGAGAAAAACTGAAAAGAAATGACAGAACACAGCCATTTTTAAGCCATAATTTATAAAAAAAGTATTGATACTTTATTATTGTTGTATTAAAATGAATATAACGATACTAGAGTATACATAAAATCCTAGTATAGACAAAGACTGATTTAGATAGGAGAGTAATTATGAATAACATGTCGAAAAGAATAATGAGCTTAATATTGGCATTATTAATGGTTTTGGAGGTCTTTAGTCCAGTTGCTGTATCAGCAGCTTTGCTTCCAGAAGCAGAAAAAGAGAGAGTGACTTACTCTTTTGAAAATGATTCAAATAATAATACGAGCAAAAATACTAGGGCAAAAAACAGTGCAGCCGAAGGGCTTTTTAATAGTCCTGGTGTAAAAGAGACACCAAAGAAAGAAACAAAAAATATTCAAGAGACGCCAGCAAAAAAAGAGGGCACAACAATACTTGAAGTTCCTGCAAAACAAAGTTCTCCACAAAAAGAACCAGACAATACAATAATAGAAGCAGGAAGACAAAGAGAAGAAAAGGCACAAATAAAATATGATAAGGCATTGGAAAAGGCGAAGATAGCAGAAGAAAATGCAAGATCCAATGAAAATGTAAACATAGAAACAAAGGAAGCCGTAAAAGAAGCTTACAAGTCTTGGAAAGTTAAAAACAGAGGAAAAGCAGTCTACAAAGACGGCAAACTTGAATGCACAGGCTTACTTATAGAAGTTGAAGATTATGATGGCAGAAAGAAAACTTTAAACTACGATGATATTTTAAGAGACAAAAAGATAATCGTAAATAAAGAAATAAAAGACGGAATCTTTGGATCTAGCGAACTAATATTAACAACACCAGGTCTTAAAGATATAAAAATCGATGTCAAAGTCGAAAACTTAAAAAATGAAAAATCAGAACTTAGTCTAAACAAGGATAATTCAAATAAATCAGAAGAAAAAACAAATACAGAAGAAAAAGAAGAAGAAGGCTTACTAGATAAAATCAAAAACTTCTTTGCAGATGACGAAACAACAAAGGGATTAGAAAATGATGCAGAAGAAGAAAATGCAGAATTAGAAATTAGTGGTCTAGACGAAAATATAAAAAACGAAGAACGTGAATTAACAGAAGAAGAACTAGAAGCAGGACTTACTTTGTATCAAATGCCAAATATACCAGGACAAGCTGAAGAGAAATCCTCAGTATTTGGATTTTTAAGATCAGCCGTTAGAGGTTCAGAACCAAATGGTTTGAACTTAAAAGGTAAGAAGTTTACGATCATAACACGTTTTGATACATCAAATATAGGTGGACCAATCCAAGACTATCAATACTTTAAAATTCATTTGGATGAAAAACTAACTGTAAATGATCCTAATTCTTTACAACCTATAAAATATAATGGAAGAGTAGTAGCAATACCATCTTATGACAAGACTACAAATATTATTACCTATAATATCCAAGGAACAATACCTGAAAACATCCAAGTACCACTAAATATTCCTGTAGATTATAAAATTGACAAGATTAACGAACTTGCATCTGAAAACAAACTATTTAATACCGACGACTCAGAAACATTCACAGTTACTAACAAGGTATCAGGACTTGGAGTAAAAGCACCAAAAGACCTTGTACCACAAAAAATTGACAAGAATGGTAATCCAGCAGGATCTATTATAGAACCAGGTAGGGACGATGTAATTCAAATAGTGGATCCAAGTAAGAATTACAGATTGAGCATGGATTCTATTGGCTATCCTGATATAGAAAATGGTGAATTAGTAGGAATCAACTGGGTTGTTAAAATTGACTCAGAAAAAGATTTAGTAAATGATTTGGGTATGAAGATGAACTTTACTCTAGTAGAAGGTTCAGGACTAAAAGAAATTCAAAGCGTAACTTTTAGTGGCTCTAATGCAACCACTGATGACAATAATGACATTAAAGGACAAATAGGTATAGTTGATTCAAAACATTCTGTTATAACCGATTCAACTAAAAGCATACAATATAATATTTATACTCCTGTTAGCAATAAACAAGCAGCTTATGTATTAGATATATCAACAATATTAACTAAAGATAACAACTACATCGGCGCAGTAAGAAGCGTAATGAACAAGGGATATGCCAAAGACAAAATTGAACAGGCTACACCAACACGCGTTGGAATAAATAACACAACAACTATTCAAGGGAAATTTTTATCAAGCGACAAAGCAGAATGGACTATAACAGATGGTGTATGTACAAAGGACCAACACAATGGATTTCCTTTTGAAACTAGAGAGCTTGAAGGAAATCAAAGCATAGATAATGGTTATAGAGTTATATATGGTGTAGATGAAAAAACAGGCAAAATGGTAGTAAAAACTTCCATAGAATCTAGAGGAAGAATTAGAGATAAAGAAACTGACCCAGAAGGACAACAAGAAGTAGGTAAAATTTGCATCTATAAATATGAAACAAAATTAAATAAACCAGATGGAGTAGATCACTACGGAATATCAGGAGTTAAAATATCAAAATTCCAAGACCTATATATTGATCAAGAATGGAATTTCCCAGTAAACGGCATGAAAATGCCAGCTCAAAAATTCATTGTAAATGATGACAAAGGTAATAAAATAGCTGAGGCACACGTAGATGCAGGTGCAGAGGGAGAAAACCAAAGACTTGTTGTATTACCTGACGCTAGATATTGGAATATT
>OIEX01000523.1_pt1 | contig 13921 bp, 12 predicted proteins | sample 1581911 | NCBI WGS metagenome assembly OIEX01 (sample SAMN07977761, study PRJEB24534) | human gut metagenome | reverse complement strand
AATTGCTGGTTTGTTTACTTAACTTATTTTCTGTTCAATTTTCAAAGACCATTTTCTTCATCGCCCTCAAGCGACTTCCTTATCTTATCACTTATGCATTTCATTGTCAACAATGTTTTTTAACTTTTTTTCAAGTTATCTTGTTGGAAATCACTGCATTTACAAGGAACGATTTACATAATATCATCTTTCAATCTTTAGTATTTCTATTATTATCTTTTTTATTCATATTTATATTATATTTTCTTTATTATTCTTTATTTTAATCTAATTTACTTATAAAGATATTCTAGGTAACGTTTGTGCCTAGTTAATCTTAATATATTCCAAAAATGTAATATATATATTATTATTAAGATATAATTTCTTTTCATTTATTAAGTGTTTTAAAAATAAAATATCCTTTTTGAGTGAAAAATAATTATTAATAGTATTGAATTAATAACCGAATACTATATATGGAGGTGATACTTTGAAAAATATATTAAATAATGATTGGCAACAATTATTACAAGATGAGTTTGAAAGGGATTATTATCAAAATCTTAGGCGATTTTTAATATCAGAGTATAAATCAAAAACTATCTATCCTGATATGAATGATATTTTCAATGCATTAAAATTTACTGCATACAAAGATGTTAAGGTTGTTATACTTGGTCAAGATCCTTATCACGGTCCAAATCAAGCTCACGGTCTTTCTTTTTCTGTTAATAAGGGTGTTAAGGTTCCCCCTTCTTTAATTAATATTTATAAAGAACTGCATGATGATCTAGGATGCTACATACCAAATAATGGTTATCTAAAAAACTGGACTGATCAAGGCGTATTACTGTTAAATACAGTACTAACGGTTAGAGCCCATGAAGCAAATTCTCATAGGAATATGGGATGGGAAATGCTAACAGATCAAATTATTTCTTTACTTAATAAAAGAGAAGATCCTATTGTATTTATTTTATGGGGCAATCCTGCAATAGCTAAAAGCAAACTTATAACAAATAAGAAGCATTTTATAATTACTTCCCCACATCCAAGCCCACTTTCAGCTTATAGGGGTTTCTTTGGAAGTAAACCATTTTCTAAGACAAATGAATTTTTAAAATCTATTAATAAAAAGCCTATAAACTGGCAAATAAAAAATATATAAATAAAAGGCACAAACTGTGCCTTTTTATTTTAGTTAAATTTACTTTTTGACTTCTTATAAAATGAATATCCTAGCGATGAAATTATTCCTATAACTGAGCATGCTGAAAATGTTAATATTATATTATCGATAAAAAAGCCTAGTAATATACCAATTCCTGCTCCTACCGCTATCCCCTTTGCTAAATAATCATAATCTTGATCAGATAAAACTAACTTTTCCAACATTAACACTCCTTACATATTAAAATCTTATAAATCAAATCCCTATACATTTATTCTAATACTTACTTCTTAAATATTTCTTAACTAAAACTTAAAGTATAATTAATTATAATAATATTATATCCATTATCCTTTAACTTGTAAAGAGTTATTTTATACTCCCTAACTTATTTTTAACAACCTTTTTATAAGTTTATTTTTACACACTAAATATTCATATGTTTAAATCTAATAGGGATTCTATTTTTCTTAGTAATTACCGATTTAGATACAACAATTACGTATCCTATATTATGTATTATTTCATAGTGATTTATCTTAATAATGTAATAAAATATATACCTATATAAATTTGCTTACTGTATTACTTTACTTGTTATCAATGTAACCTTATATATCTACTTGGAAGCTAAAAGCAAAGGTATAAAACTGATGCACTTTTTAGCAATTAAAATACTAATATTCTATATAATCACAACTTCAAAACTTTAAGTTTTATATTTTCATACACATATTCATACACATAAAAAAAGCTAACTAATTAATTAGTTAGCTTTCCTGGTGGCTCGACCAGGAATCGAACCAGGGACACGAGGATTTTCAGTCCTCTGCTCTACCGACTGAGCTATCGAGCCTTAACGATTTATATTTTATATAATTTTTTATAATATGTCAACGTTTTTATTATTTTTTTATTTAATATTTTTAATTTATAAAGAATATTAAATTTAAGTTATTTTTATAAAAACATAGAAATATAATAAAATATAGTATTAATAGGAGTGCTTTATGAAATATATATTATTTATTATACTAATACTATCCTTGATAGTGCTTTATTTTTATTATGAAAAAAAATTAGAATTAATGAGAAAACAATTAATGATTACTTCACACCAATATAATAACATAAGAAACAAATATGATGTACCTAAAAAAGCCAATAATAATTTATCTATTAGATTTATTACACCCTCTTATAAAACTGGAATAATAAATACTGATTCTAAATTATATATAGCACCACTAGATTCATCTCAGATAATTAGAAAAACAAATATACGTATGGAAGTATCAGTTTTAGATTCGGCTGAATCAAATAATCAAACTTGGTATTACGTTAATCTACCTATTGATAACTGTATAAACTGTAGGGGATGGATTAATGCCAAAGATGTATCAATGTTTTATAGCGAATCGGCTTCTATATCTAAATCAAATTAAATAGAAAAGTTAGGAGCAACATTCTCCTAACTTTTTTTATAATGCAACAGTTCTAATCATAAAAAAGATATATATTCCTATTGATAGTATAAATGGAATATTTATTACCCTATCCTTCCTTTCAACTGTTTCTGATACTTCCTGAGCTCTATAATTATAATTTTGAGCTCTTCTTTTTGAATTAAGCTTTTCCAGCCAGTATATTATAAGAAAAACAAATATTGAAAATGTTACTGCTATAGCACCATACATTATAAATAAAACTAATTTTTCCGATGATGATATATTTTTAAGCGTTAATTCCGCACTTTGATTAGTAACTGGTAATCCTTTAGTAATATAATCTACTAATTTTGCCATAGTTACTGATGTTCCATTTATAATAAAGTGCATTATCATTGATGAAAATATACTATTTGTTACCCTCACTACTAATGCCAATATAAATCCCAATACTGCTGCATATAAAAATTGTTGTGGATCTAAATGAAGAATACCAAAAAATAATCCTGTTACTATAGCTGATACGTATTTATTTTTATTTTCATAACCCGAAAGTACTATTCCTCTTATTGTTACTTCCTCTGTTATTGCTGGAAGTAATGCTACTAATGCTAATAGAAATACATATGGAGTTGATGTTATTTCTGATATAAACGATCCAATTTCATTATTAAAGAAAAATGTTGCAATTAACGAGAAAAACGTCATTATTGGTTGAACTACAAATGCTAACAGTATAATTAAAAGCGTATCTTGCCAATGTAACTTGTTTAATTTAAGAGTTTCCTTGAAAGAAGACTTTGTTGCAATTATATATATAACTGCTGGTAGTAAAAATAATATTACATGATTTAAAAATAATATAATTCTTGTATCACTTAATCCAAGTACAAGATAAAATGGTCTTAATAATAATGGACCAAATATTTCTATCAGTAATATAATTAAAAAATACATATTTGCTTTAAAAACTTTTGTCATATCCATATCCTTTCTTTTGGCTTCTTAATATTTTATTCTTTTACTATGAATTTATTATAAATAGTGTATAACTTATTAATTTAATGGACATAATTATAATGAAGCGAGAAGGCTTCCACAGTTAATCGCCTCTCCCCCATTTTATTTATATACAGAAATAATCCCCAACTTACTTAAAAGTATAGAAGGGGATTATTTTATCCCCTTTTTAGTCTTATATTTTCAACAACTCTTTTCTTAAAATATTCAGTGCATTCATAGTAGTTTTTCTTCTAATTCTTTCTCTATTTCCAGTAAAATTAAATTTATTTACAACAACTTTTCCTTTAATAAATACTCCTATATAAACCAATCCAACTGGCTTTTCATCTGTTCCACCACCTGGTCCTGCTATTCCTGTAGTAGAAATTGAAATATCAGTATTAGCCTCTCTAGCTATACCTATTGCCATTTCTCTTGCTGTTTCTTCACTTACTGCTCCATATCTATCTAAAGTTTCTTTTCTAACTCCAAGCCTCTTCATTTTAGATTCATTCGAATAAGTTACAGCCCCCTCCTTAAATACATCTGATATTCCAGGATATGAAATTAAACTTGCAGCAACCATACCACCTGTACATGATTCTGCAGTCGAAACACTTAATTTGTTATTGCATAATATTTCTGAAACAACATTTTCTAGAGAAGTTTCACCTTCTCCATATATATACTCTCCAAGTGCATCTTTTATTTCTTTCTCTACAGGATTTATTAAATCATCACATTCTTTTTCACTATTTCCCTTAGCTGTAATTCTTAATGTTACATCATTATCTTTTGCATATGGCGCTACTGTAGGATTTTTACTATTTTGAATTAAGTTGTTTAATTTTTGCGCCATAAGGCTTTCACCTATACCAAATAATCTTAAAGTTTTAGATTTTATAATCTTTCCTGTTATGCCTTCTAAGTATTTTTTAACATGATCATTAAACATTGGTTTCATTTCTCTTGGAGGGCCTGGTAAAATTATTAAAATCTTATTATTTTCAGATACTATAGATCCAGGTGCTGTCCCATTAGGATTAGGTAATATAATAGATCCTTCTGGAAAATATGCTTGCTTTTTATTTGCTTCTACTATAGCCTCATCCTTCATATCTAAATATGTTTTAATCCAGTCTAAAGAAGGTTCATGAAGTACCAATTTTTTATTAAAATATTTTGCTCCTAATTCTTTAGTTAAATCATCCTGTGTTGGTCCTAATCCACCTGTTGTAATAACTAAATCACATCTTTCAAAGGCTTTTTCAAATGATTCTATTATTCTCTCCGCGTTATCACCAATAACACTTTGATGATATACATCTATTCCTAAGGCTGCTAACTCCTTAGCTAAAAACTGTGCATTTGTATTAACTATATCCCCTAAAAGTATTTCTGTTCCAATTGCTATTATTTCTGCTTTCATTTTATTCCTCCTATATAGTTTATTTATATAACCTATAATGAAAACTTAATATTCTAATAAAATATCTAAGCATTGATTGTATATAAATAAAGTTAGTATTTTAATAAATTATATAAAAATTAACTAATTTATTTTTTTACTTTTACTACTTTATTGGAATTAGTATATTAAACATTTAATATACTCCTAATTTTAGCTATGTAGATTATAAATTAAAACATACATATTAAATATTTTACCATAAATTATAAAAGACTACTAATCGATAGATTAATAGCCTTTTATTTACTTTTGCTTATTAGCATTTATATAATATTTTCCTGTTTGATTAATCCCTTCATCTAATATTGAGAAATTGCTATCTTTAAGCATAGATGTAATGATGTTAATATCATTTTTGTCAACACTATCTAATGTTATTGTAAAATTATCATTTCTATCTACAACTCCCATATAGTCAAATATATTACTATAATCACTAAGACCTAATCCCCCATTTACATCCATCTTATAATCTGGCATAGTATCCCTCCAACGTTTTTCTTTTGTTTAAGATATTCTCTATAACATTTATTTTATTTTTTCTCATTAATCTCTCATTTATTCACTATGCCAAAAGTTAATTTTTTCTAGATTCCTCTATTATTTTTTTAACCTCTAATTCAGGAACTTCCTCATATCTTTCAATTTCACTTGTAAAGCTTCCTCTTGCTTGAGTCATTGACCTCAAATCAGTGGAATACTTAAACATTTCTGCTAAAGGAACTTCTGCAACAATTTTTTGTAGATTTCCATCTGGCTCCATTCCTAAAACTCTTCCTCTTCTCTTATTTATATCCCCAATGACATCTCCCATGTATTCATCTGGAATAAATATCTCCACGTGCATAATAGGTTCTAATAAAATAGCCTTTGCTTGTTCAAGCCCCTTCTTATATGCAATAGAAGTAGCCATTTTAAAAGCCATTTCTGAAGAATCTACTGGATGATAAGACCCATCATGAAGTGTTGCTCTTAATCCAACTACTGGATATCCAGCTAAAACACCTTTTTCAATACATTCTCTAAGACCTTTTTCTACTGCAGGTATAAAGTTTCTTGGTACAACACCGCCTACAACATTATCTACAAACTCAAGATCACTTTCTCCATCTTTTCTTGGCTCAAACTTTATTTTTACATCTCCGTATTGTCCATGTCCACCTGATTGCTTTTTATGTTTACCTTGAACATCAGCAATTCCTTTTATTGTTTCTCTATATGGTATCTTAGGAAGTCTTAATATAACTTCTGCCCCAAATTTATTTCTCAGCCTACTAGCTATTACATCTAAATGAGTTTCACCAACTCCAGATATTATAGTTTCGGCATTTTCTGTATCCCGTGTTATTGTAAATGTTGGGTCTTCTTCTAATAACCTTTGTAATGCTGCTGATATTTTATCCTCATCTCCCTTAGCTTTTGGTAATACAGCCATCGATATTGCTGGCTTAGGGAAGTTCATTTTATCATATATAACTTTATTATTTATATCGCACAAGGTATCTCCTGTTTCAGTATATTGTAGCTTTGCAACAGCAGCTATATCTCCAGCCACAACCTCCTTCGTCGGTATCTGATTTTTACCTCTCATGAAAAATACATTTGCTAATTTTTCTGTTTTATCCTTATTGCTATTAATAACAGTAACCTCATTTGAAAGTTTTCCTGTTATAACTCTAAATAATGATATTTTACCTACAAAAGGATCTGCTATAGTTTTAAAAACTAATGCTGAAAATGGCTTATTTTCATCCAGTCCTATGAAAACCTCTTCACTATTTTGTGTATTTATTGCTTTTTGTGGAATTGAATATTTAGGTGATGGAAAGCATTCTACTACATCTTCTAAGAAACATCTCATACCTATAACTTTTGAAGCACTTCCGCACATTACCGGTGCTATTTCTCCACTTGCGCATCCTTCTATAAGTCCATTATATATTTCTTCATCACTTAATTCCCCTTCACTAAAATATTTATCTAAAAGTTCTTCACTAGTTTCGGCAACAGCCTCCATGATCATTCTTTTACATTCATCTATTTTCTCTAACAGCTCTTCTGGAGCATCCATTTCTTGAATTTTATTAGTTTTTGGATCATGTATTCTAACTCTTTTTGATATAACATTAACTACTCCTTTGAAGTCCTCTTCTGTTCCTATAGGATATTGAATTGGAACTACACTAATTCCGAATTTTTCTTTTAATTGGGCTAAAGTTTTATCATAACTTGAATTTTCTCTATCTAACTTATTAATAAAAAATGTTCTTGGTAGTTTTATTTTATTGCAATAATCCCATGCCTTTTCTGTTCCTACCTGAACTCCTGATACACCACATACAACTATAGTTGCTACATCTACAGCTCTCATTCCTTGTATTAGTTCTCCTGAAAAATCAAAATATCCTGGTATATCTACTAAATTTATTTTTGTTTCATCTGCTTCTATCGGAGCAATGGAAACTGATAATGAAATTCCCCTCTTTTTTTCTTCTTGATCAAAATCTGTAACTGTTGTTCCGTCTTCTACTCTTCCTAACCTATCAGTATTACCAGTATTAAAAAGTAAAGCTTCCACTAAAGATGTTTTTCCTGATGCTCCATGACCTATTAGACCAATATTTCTTAAATTTTTTATTGTGTAATTTTTCATACAATCTCATAATATTTAATATAATATTATGATTACACCACCTTTCATTTAAAATCTAAATAATTTTTGAATTAGTTTTCTTATCAAATTCCTATGTTTATAAATTTTAAATCTCTGGTTTATAACTTGCTCTAATGAAACATCCTAAGTTCGGGTAATTTCTTTATTGTATTTTATTAATTATAGAATACCATAAAGGATTTTCCTTTTCCAGAATATTCAGATTATTTATTTTCATTCTATTATATATTTATTTTTATGCTTTGCATATAGGATTAAGTACAAAAAAGTGCACCTATAATTTATACTATAGCTACACCTTCTGTTATCTTAATTGTTGACATATTATTTGTGGTTATTCATCTATATATAATTTATTTACTTCTTAAATGTCTGTAACCTATTACCAATAAAATTAATTAATAATACAAAATAATTCATACTCAACTTAATAAAAGAGTTCTCTTTATTACTTATCTCTGTACTACTAATTTTATAATTTGTTTCAAACATATATAATATATTGTTCCAACATTAGTTATAATATTTTAAAAGCAAAAGAACTATATTAAGACAGTTACAGTCTATAAATATAGTTCTTTTAATATATAAATTTATTCTATTATAAGATTTACATCATTACTCCGATACCAGGTCCTAAAGGTAAGTTAAATATAAACCATATTACTAGCAATATTGTCCATCCAATTAAGAATGCAATTGAATATGGTACCATTGTAGTTATTAATGTTCCTACCCCCGATTTTTTATCATACTTTTCTGCAAATGCTACTATTAATGCAAAGTAACTCATTAGTGGAGATATTATATTTGTAGTAGAATCACCTATTCTATATGCCATTTGCACTAATGCCGGTGAATTACCTAGTTGCATCAACATTGGTATAAATACAGGAGCCATTATTGCCCATTTAGCTGAAGCTGATCCCATGAATAGATTTATAAATGCTGTAAGTAATACAAAGGCTACTATTAGAGGAATACCAGTGAATCCAGCTCCTTCTAAGAAGTTAGCTCCATTAACAGCTATTACTATACCGATATTAGTATAACTAAAATATTGAACAAACTGCGCTGCAAAGAATACTAATACTATGTATCCTCCCATTGTCGACATACTTTTTCCCATAAGACTAATTACATCTTTATCATTTCTAACTGTTTTGCATCCAACTCCATACGCTACACCAGGAATAAAGAATAATAAAGATATTATAAGAACTATAGAATCCATAAAAGGTGATTTAAGAATTTCATTAGTTTCTGGATTTCTTAGAACTCCATTTGGAAGTAAACATATGCCAATTAATACTAAAAATATTAAAGTTGCAATTCCAGCAAATTTTAATCCTCTTTTTTGTTCAGGAGTTATCTCAGATATAGTTGCCTTTTCATCACCTTTGTACTCACCAAGCTTTGGTTCAACTATTTTTTCAGTAACAATTGTACCTATAATTGTTATTACAAAAGTTGATACAAATATAAAATACCAGTTATCAGCAGCCCCTACAGATGCTGAATCTGAAAATAACTTAGCACCTTCTGTAGAAATCCCTGCTAATAATGCATCAGTTGGTCCTGCCAATAAGTTTGCACTATATCCACCTGATACTCCTGCAAAAGCTGCAGCTAACCCAGCCATTGGATGTCTTCCAAAGCTTAAGAAAACAATAGCACCTAAAGGTACTAAAACTACATATCCTGCATCTGATGCTATACTTGACATAACACCTGCAAATACTACTACTACTGTGATTAATCTTTTAGGAGTACTTGTAACTAGCTTTGTTAATAAAGTTCCTATAAGGCCTGTCCCTTCTGCAACACCAACTCCTAATAATGCTACTAGAACTGTTCCAAGAGGAGCAAAACTAGTAAAATTACTTACTGCTGATGTGAACATATACCTAATTCCTTCTGGAGTAAGCAAACTAACAACGGAAGCAGTCATTTCTTTTATTTCCATTGTGCTTCTATCTAATCCTGTATATGTTACAGATACCCCCATTTTAGCCATTATCGCTGAAATCACTACTACAATTGCACAAAGAATTACAAATATAGTTGCTGGATGAGGTAGCTTATTACCAACTCTTTCTATTGCGGATAAGATACCCTTGCTCGAGTTAGTACTTTTATCTTTTGATCTCATTCGTTATCCCCCTTAAATAGTAAATACATAATAGTAAATTTTTCTACATTTTTATATTTCATTTTACATATTTTTCACTCAATTCTATAACTATTATATAGTCATAATAACCTTTTTGCAAGATTTTATAAGCATTTCATTAAAATTTATTAAAAATGCTACATTTGAATTATTAAACTTTTATAAAATATATGATTAATTTGAAAATGTATAATTATTAATAAATATTTCTATATTGTTTTCTAACTCATTAAATTCTACATTTTAGTCAATAATATATAATATGGAATTATTTTTTGAAGGAGGTTTTTGATATAATTGCATTTAATATAATTTTTTATCTATCATTAATAATAAATCTCTTTATAATACTTATAATGATTATATTTGGAAAGAAGCGACCTGAAAAAACTTTATCATGGATATTAATTTTAATTATATTTCCTCCTCTTGGATTAATTCTTTTTATACTTTTAGGTAGGAATTGGAAGATAAATACGTTAGATAAAAAATCAAAGCAAAAGGTTAGTAACTTAATTACTCCTTCGTTATTAAATAAATATCATATAACTAATGAATATGAACCCATTATAAACTTACTAGTATCAAATTCTTCTTCTCCACTCTTTATAAATAATACTATTACTATTTTAGATGGCGGAGCCAGAAAATTTGAAATTTTGAAACGTAAGCTATTAGAAGCAAAGGATCATATTCATTTAGAATACTATATTGTTAAAAATGATAATATCGGAAATGAAATAAAAGATATATTGATAAAAAAATCTAAAGAAGGCCTAAAGGTGAAATTTATAATCGATAAGATGGGATCTATAAAATTAAGCTCTGGATATATTAAAGATTTAAAAAATGCTGGAATTGATGTTGTATTTTACTCTTATGTATTAGCTCCTTTTTTTAGATTAATTAATACCCAAGTGAATTATAGAAATCATAGAAAAATAGTAATTATAGATGGAACTATAGCATTCCTAGGAGGAATTAATATAGGAGATGAATATCTAGGCTTAGGAAAATTAGGCGATTGGAGGGATTGTCATATAATGATTGAAGGTGACTGTGTACTTGGTTTACAATCAGTTTTCTTAGATGATTTTTCAAGTATAAAAAAATATAATAATGATCAAATTTTAACCTTAGCAAATATTGAGGATTATTTTAAAAATAATAAATTTAGTGGCAATATACCAATGCAATTAATAAAAAGTGGACCCGATTCTGAATTTCCTAGTATCCTTCAATGCTTTATAAAAATGATTAGTACTGCCAAAGAAAGTATTAATATAATAACCCCCTATTTTATACCATCTGAAGGCTTGATGGATTCTTTAAAAATAGCTTCATTAAGTGGTATTAAAATTTCATTAATCTTTCCTAAAAAAGCTGATCATTTTACTGTAAATAAAGCATCTCAAACTTATTTAGCTGAACTAGTAAGGGCTGGAGTTAAAGTTTATTTATATAATAATTCAGGATTCATTCATTCTAAAATCTTAACTGTAGATAAAAAAATATGTACTATAGGAACAGCAAACATGGATATAAGGAGTTTTGAATTAAATTATGAGATCAATACACTAATATATGATGAAGGTATAACTCAAGAATTTAATAAAATCTTTTCTGATTTATTAATATCTTGTACAGAATTTAACTTAAAAGAGTATGAATCCAGATCTTTAAGTAATAAATTAATAGATGGAATTTCTAGACTCCTTTCTTCAATACTATAAAAGGATATCCAAGTATTATTGAATATCCTTTTATAGCATTAAATAAAAATTATATTTTACTTATTTAATTTTACTATCTCTACTATCTTCATTATTAAAAAACCAATAACACCTCCAGAAGTATCAATTAATACATCCTTAAATGCCATATTTCTCCCTGGAATAAAATATTGATGAAATTCATCTGTACTAGCATATAAAAATACAAAGATTATTGAATATAATCTAGCTTTTTTAGTAGTGAAATAAAATCTACTTACATTATATGCAAATAAAAATAATATTAGATATTCCGAGAAGTGTGCAGTCTTTCTAATTACTAAAGTTGCTAGCTCACCAAAATATTGATTTAATTCTATTCCAAGAAAGCTAAAAATTTTTAAAACTAATTCACTTTGGCTACTAGAAACTTCACCTGGTTGATGTGACATAAAAAATATTATTCCCATCCAAGCTATCAGCATAATCCACGATATCATCTTCTTGTTTTTATTCATTACTCTCTCCCTATGTTAATTAAATATATTTAACTTTTTTATATAATAAAATACTTTATTCTTTTGTATCAATCTTTTTCAACCAAATATCTATTAATATACGCTAGTGATTGTTCTAGCATACTTTGACCTCTTTCTAAATCTTTAACATTAACTTCTAGGTTATATATTCTTTGTTCTACCAAATTCATTATTTGCTTTATATCATTTAATAATTTAGCCTCATATGAAACTTGTACTCCATCAGAATCTACATAAATTTTTTCTGGAACAGCACCGCATTTAGAGCACTTAGCATATATCCCCTTCTTTTCAGCATCTCTAAATATTTTGAATGTGTCATTATTACAGTTAGAACAATTAGGTAACATTATAAAATCTTGATTACTTACATCAATATCATATTTTGACTTACACTGAGCACAAATTAAATGCAAGTTATCTTCTTCACTTTCTAAAAAAAATTTATTCCCACTACATCCATCTTTTTCGCATACAAAAGTTCTTATCATTTCCTAATCCCCCTCCTCATTTAGAAAGAATACCCTTCTATAATTTAATATGCTAAACTATATAACTTTATTCTTATTATTTATATTAGTTTCAACTACATATATTGCAAAAAGTAAAATAGACCTAAACTTATAAGTTAGGTCTATTAAATATTTTCACTATTACAAAATTCATTTACTTCCTTTAATGCTACTTCTACTTCTTTTATAAGATCATCTATCCTACTTGTATTCTTACCGGCTAATACTAATTCTCGCTTTTCTAATTTTAATTTTATTAATTTTTGCTCTAACTCATCCTTCTTACCCATACCAACACTCCCCATCTAAGGATAAGACCTTAAAACTTTTACATTAAAAATTAAATAGTTTATCATATATTAATTATATATTATTTTTCATTCTATTCCTAATTAAAATTTTAGAAATTTTTAAAACTTTTTCGACATTTAGAAACCATATCCATATATTATATTACTATTAAATAACTTGAAATATTCCTTCTAATTTTAAGTTATAAAAAAAGAAGTTATGATAACATAACTTCTTTTGGTGGAGGTAAAGGGATTCGAACCCTTGACCCCTTGCGTGCAAGGCAAGTGCTCTCCCAACTGAGCTATACCCCCAAATATGGTGGACCTTCAGGGACTCGAACCCCGGACCTACCGGTTATGAGCCGGTTGCTCTAACCAACTGAGCTAAAGATCCATATTACCTGGCAACCACCTACTCTCCCACACAGTCTCCCGTGCAGTACCATCGGCCTCAATAGGCTTAACCTTCGTGTTCGGAATGGAAAACGGGTGTTACCCTAAAGAGCATCATCACCAGATGACATGTATATGTTATCAAATCTCTAATAATTTGTCAACATATTTTTGAAAGTTTTTGTTCTTTCAAAATTGCACATATTTAATTTACTATATTTGGTCAAGCCCTCGATCTATTAGTATCGGTCAGCTGAACATGTTACCATGCTTACACCCCCGACCTATCAACCTTGTGTTCTTCAAGGGATCTTACTAGCTTACGCTATGGGAAATCTCATCTTGAGGTTGGCTTCACGCTTAGATGCTTTCAGCGTTTATCCATTCCCGACTTAGCTACCCAGCTGTGCTCCTGGCGGAACAACTGGTACACCAGAGGTCAGTCCATCCCGGTCCTCTCGTACTAAGGACAGCTCCTCTCAAATTTCCTACGCCCGCGACGGATAGGGACCGAACTGTCTCACGACGTTCTGAACCCAGCTCGCGTGCCG
>OIEX01000503.1_pt1 | contig 14393 bp, 12 predicted proteins | sample 1581911 | NCBI WGS metagenome assembly OIEX01 (sample SAMN07977761, study PRJEB24534) | human gut metagenome | reverse complement strand
TGTTGTATTGAAACATTAAAATTATTTTTAAATTTAACAAGTGTTGTATTGAAACATTAAAATTATTTTTAAATTTAACAAGTGTTGTATTGAAATATAATTCTAACAATTAAGTTGGAAAAGTTTAAATTAAGAATTTACTTTACTAATTAGAATAATAAGTAATGTGATAGGCATGAGATTATTTAATCTTATGCCTTATTTGTTTAATAAAAATAAATTATATGGGATGGTGATAATATTGAAAATAGAAGTTTATAAAGATTATATGTTAAAAATACAATACGAAAATAAAATTATTTATTTTGATGTAAAACCTTATTTAAATATGGGAGATTTTAAATTGTTGAGAAATAAGGAGATTTTTAAAAATTTCACTATAGATGAATTAGGAGGTATAAACTGGATAGACGGAGCTTTAAGTTTAAGCAAAGATACACTGCTAAATAGTTAAACTTAATATAGCAATGGTATGCAATATAAACTATGAATTGCTAAAATTGTGATATATAATTATTTGGAAGGTTTGTTTGAAGTATAGTATAGACAAATTATTATGATTATATATTTTTTGTTTGTTTAAAGTTAAAGTTATGTTTTTTGAACTTTTGTTTAATAAACTCTTTGAATTTAAATGAATGAAATGTATAATTAAGTTATAGGAGGTAAAAATATGAATGTTGCTTATTTAAGGGTATCTACTATAGAGCAAAACCCGGAAAGACAAATTAGGCTTATGGAAGAAAATAATGTTGAGAAAATATTTCTTGATAAGTGTTCTGGGAAAAATAAAGAAAGACCAGAATTAAAAGCTATGTTAGATTTTATAAGAGAAGGTGATACTTTATATATTGAAAGTTTTAGTAGATTAGCAAGAAGTACCAAGGATTTATTAGAACTCGTATCTGAAATAACAGAAAAAAAGAAAGTAAACTTAGTATCATTTAAAGAAAATATAGATACAAAGACACCTGCAGGAAAACTTATGTTAACTGTTATAGCTGCTATATATGAATTTGAAAGAGAATGCCTTTTAGAAAGACAAAGAGAAGGTATAGCAATTGCAAAGGAGTTGAAGAAATTTAAGGGAAGAAAGAAAATAGATTTTCCAGAGCAATGGGAAGAAATTTATAAAAAATATATGAGTAGAGAATTAAAAGCTAATGAAGCTATGGAAATATTAGGGCTTAAGAGAACTACATTTTATAAATTAAAAAAAGAATACTGTGATAAGGAGTAATAATATGCATAAGAGCATTTTATAACGTTGATTTTTGATAATCATTAAAAAAAAGATTAATGATTGCCAAAAGTCAACGTTTTTTTATTTCATTAATCTTTTTGATGAGGTGTTAAAAAGATGGAAAGAAATGTGAAGGTAACAACATTTAGCAGTAGAGGTAGAGTTACCAGGATATATGGAGTTAAGAGTAAAAAAATACATCATCTGCAAAGTGATAATCAGTTACGTTTATTTTTAATTTTAGAGTGGAATAGGAATGTAATTGAAATTAATGAAAATGTAAAATTAAATGACTTATTAATTTATGTTGATAATGTAGAAAATTTAAAACTTAATAAATTTATGAATAAAGAAAATAAGCAGTTGTATGACTTGCATACTAATTTTCTTATTAAGGTTAGAAAAAATAATACTGTTGAACAGGTAGCAATATCTGTAAAAAATAGTGGCGAGTTAAAAAGAAATATTACAATTGAAAAATTAGAAATTGAAAGACGATATTGGGAAAATAGAGGGATTAAGTTTTATCTTGTAACAGATAGAGAATTAAATAAAATTTTTGCTGATAATATTCTTTGGGTTAGAGAAGCTTTATTTGACAATAGGAAAATTAAAAATAAAGAAGAATTAGCTGATGAGTTATATTGGGTATTAAAAAATAGTGTGGATCTAAGAATTGATTTAGTTATTAAAAATTATGAGAAGATAATAGATGAAGGAAGTGGAATAGGATTATATTTATTAAGATATTTAATAGCAAGTAAACAGATAGCTATAAATATGGGGAAAAAGTTAGATTTGAAAGCTAAGATTTCTGAAAGTTTGATGTTTAATTAAAAATTAAAGAGGTGATAAATATGATTCTAAAAGAAAATAGCATTATAGAAAGAGATAAAGAAGTTTACAGAGTTTTAGATATAAATGTTAAAAATGAAGATGTAATAATTATAAGTTTAAATAAGAATAAGTGGCCTGAAACAATAAATTATGATTATTTAATAAAATTAATAGATAATGGCGTAGTAAGAGTAACAGAGAGTTTTAATGAAAAATTAAATGTAGTACTAAGTAATGATGAAAAGTATATTGAAAAGATGAATTTTGCTTATGAGATAGTAAGATTTTTAGAAGAAAAATCATCCGAAAAAGAAATATATTATAAAAATTATAGAGGAGCCTTAATAGATGAAGCTATTAAAATATATGGGGTTTCATATAGTACTATTAGAAAATATTTAATCAGATATTGGAAAGGAGCAAAATGTAAATATGCACTTATTCCACAGACTTATAAATGTGGAGGTAAGGGAAAAGAAAAAAATATTTTAAATAAAAAAGAAGGAGTAATAATAAATGAAAAAGTGAAGTCATTTTTTAAGAAGTCTATAAATAAGTACTATAATAATAGTAAAAAAATAACAATAAAAGATGCTTATGAGTTGATGATAAGAGATTACATTAAAGAAGTAGGGGAAGATTTACCGACTATAAAACAATTTTATTATTGGTTTAATAAATTAAATAGTAATAAAAAATTAGAAATTAGTAGTAGATTTGGAGAAAGAATATATAATCAAAAAACACGTCCTATTTTAGGAAGCTCCTTTCAAGATGCTGAATTAGGACCAGCAACTCTTTATCAAGTTGATAGCACAATTTTAGATGTTTATATAGTATCAAAGCACAATAGAAATCTTATTGTAGGAAGACCTGTTCTTTATATAGTTATTGATGTCTATAGTAGGATGATTGTTGGCATTAATTTAACTTTAGAACCTTTTAATAGTTACACTGGGGTTATGGGAGCACTTATAAATGCTTTTATAGATAAAACAAATTATTGTAAGAGTTTTGGAATTGATATAAAGGAAGATGAGTGGAATGTAAAATGTTTACCACAGAAAATACTGGCAGATAGAGGTGAACTATTAAGTGAAAAAGTTGAAAATGCAATAAGTAAATTAGGGATATTAATACAAAATACACCACCGTATAGAGGAGATTATAAAGGAATTGTTGAAAAATCATTTCAAAGAATACATTCATATCTAAAACCATTTGTTGATGGATATGTTGATAATGGGGTAAATAAAGTTGAAAGAGGAGCTGAAGACTATAGATTAAAAGCTAATTTAACATTAGAAGAATTAACAACCATGATAATTAGATGTGTTTTATTTCATAATAATCATCATGTACTTGATTACTATGAAGGCGATGAGTTAACTATAAATAAAGAAATTTCTAAAAAGCCAATTAATCTATGGAATGAAGGGATTAAATCTAAAAAAGGACTTTTAAGAGAACTTAATGAAGATGTAATAAAAATAACTTTAATGCCAACTTTAGAAGCAATAGTTACCGCAAAGGGAATTAAATTTGAGAATATGTATTACACATCTCCTGGAACTATAGAGAATGGATGGTATCAAAAAGCAAGAGTTGCTGGCACTTATAAAATAAAAGTGTCTTATAATACTAATAATGTTAATCATATTTATTTTATAGATGAAAATTTAAATATTGAAATATTAGAGTTAGTTAGTTATATGGAGAAATATAAAGGGCTAAGTTTAAAAGAAGTTAAAGAGTTAAATGAATATGAGGCTAAATTAAATAAATTGGACAAAGAAATAGAATTAAAGGAAAAAATAAAATTATTTGATAGTTTAGATGAAATAACTAAAAATGCTAAAGAAATATTTGAAAAAGAAGTAGATGTAAATATACCTAAGAGTCATAGGTTAAAGAACATAAAAGAAAATTTAAATAATGAAAGAATTATAAATAGGAAAAAAGCAAATGATGCTGGTGATGAATTAGATTTATTTTTAAATGCACAAGAGGAAGGATGGGATGATTATGAGTAATACAATTGTACTACCATCAGGAAAATTAGGGATTAAGGCTAAATACATAAACCAGTATTTAGATGAATATAATGAAAATCCTCTTATACAGGCATTACCTAAATTTAAAAGTAAGGAAGAAATAATAAAAGAGTTGAGCTTTTTTCCTAAACTTGATAAAAGTGATAAAGAATTAGCTGAGAATATAAGAATACACTTATTACAGAGAATCTATAAAATTTTTCAACCATTACCTAAACATGTAGAAATATTTAACTTAATAGATACATTAATTAAACAAGGATATGTAGCAAGAAATCCTAACTCATCAAATTATATTAAGCATATAAATTGGCTTGGTAATAATCTAATAAATAAAAATTTTGAAATAAATTTAGAAACTGATTTTAGATCAACAGCAACTTGTGGATTAATAATAGGTTTTAGTGGAATGGGAAAAACAACAACAGTAAATAGAGTATTAAATCAAATACCAAGTATAATAGTACATTCTAAATATAATAATGAAGATTTTAATTGTATACAAGTTCCATGGATTAAGTTGGAGGCTCCTCATAATGGGAGCCTTAAAGCTTTAACTTTACAATTTTTTATGAAGGTTGATAATCTGCTTGGTACTAAAAATATGGAGAGGTATGTATCAAGGAACACATCGGTAGATGCTATGGTTCCGTTAATGGGACAACTTGCTAATAATATAGGATTAGGTGTTCTAATAATCGATGAAATACAACATTTAAATAAAAAAGGTTATGATAATTTAATGAATTATTTTGTAGCTTTAATAAATTCTTTTGGAGTACCATTACTACTTATAGGAACTCCTGCTGCTTACGATATGTTACAAAATGAAATGAGAATAGCTCGTAGAGTATCTGGTGGAGGAGAAATAATTTGGAATAATATGATTAATGATAAGGAATTTAAAATTTTTATGAGAGGTTTATGGAGATATCAGTATACAAGGGGATCAGCCAGTTTAGATGATACTATAATTAATAAGTTTTATGATAAAACACAAGGAATTTTGGACTTAGCAGTTAAGTTATTTGTAAATGTTCAAAGAGATGCTATTGAAAATGGAATAGAGAAAATTACTTTAGACTTAATAGATAAGGTTTGGGAAGAAAAATTTAAATTATTAAAACCTATTATTAAAACATTAAAAAACAAAAATTCTTTAAGCTTAGAATATGACGATATACGAGTTTTACCTGAAGTAAATACTGAAAAAAAAGAATATAAAAAGAAAAAAATAAATGAAATAGAGGGAGTAGTTGCTTCTATAAAATCCAATAAGATAAAAATAAGTGAGTTAGATAAGTTAGATTTAAGAAGAGTTGTTTTTGAAGGAAATGAGAGTAAGATTGATGTTTATGATTCATTAAAGAGACATGGATTTATAAAAGATATAAAAGAAATAGTTGGTGAATTTAATGATTAATTTATTACCTAAAGTTTATGATGATGAATTATTATATAGTATTATTGCCAGGTATAGAAGAAGATGTGGATTAATAAACAAGAGATCTTTAATAAGAGATTTTGGAGTAGATAATAAAATTTTTATGAGGATAGACATAAATTTTCCTGTGAATATTAAAAGTTTTGTAGAAAGTTTGCCAAAACCTAATATTTGGACAGAAGAAAGAGTTATAAAAGGAAATACAATGTATCCAATATATACTAAGTTTTTAGATGAAAATAGAAGTAAAGAGATATTCAGAAGTATGATATCAAATGATAAAAGACAAATATACTTAATGGCTGGGTTAGGTAGAAGTACTGTTGATTTTAACAAATATCTTAGATATTGCCCATATTGTGTTGAAGAAGATTTAAAATTATATGGAGAGAGTTATTGGAGAAGAATTCATCAAGTAGTTGGAAAGTTTTTATGTAATAAGCATAAATGTAAGTTAGTGGATAGTAATGTTTTGGCTAACAATAACAATATTGATTACATATGTGTTGATGATATATATAAGAAAGAAAATATTAAAGTATGTAATAATTTAGATATCTTAATTTTAGATAAAAAGTATAGTGATTTCATAAAATATTTATCTAATACTCCTGATAAAAGGCTAAATATAGAAGAAATAAAGAGTTTTTATAAAAATAAATTTTTTGAGAAAGGCTTAACTTCTAAAAATGGGAGCTTAAATTTAAAAGAAATAGAGCAACAAATAAAAGAGTTTTATTCTCAAGAATATCTTTCTATTATGCAAAGTGACTTTGAATTAGATAATATAAATAATTGGATCAGATTATTTTTAAGAAACAATAAAAATAAGAGTATTGTAAGACACTTTTTAATGCTAAATTTCTTAGGTACTGATGTAAATGAAATGTTTGAATATAATTATAAAAAAATACATGATTTTAAAAAGGTTTATAAAAAATATAATAATGTATTTGATATAGAATTAAAAAGAAAAGAATGGTTAAGAGTATTAAAGAAAAATCCTAACAAGAGTAAAAGTGAATTAAAATCAATTGGAAAAGGATTATATAGTTATTTATATATGCATGATAGAGAGTGGTTTAATGAAATAACACCAACTAAAAAGGTGAAAAATAAAAGAAAAATTGAAAATTATGATTATAAAGAAGCATTTTATTGTAATTTAGTAAGACAAGCTGTAACAAATATGAAAATTAAAGAGGGTATGCCACAAAAAATAACTATTTCAGCTATAAAAAGAGAAATAGGAATAGCAACTATAAATAGAAAGAATTTTAAAAAAGTATATAGTTTAATGAAAGAATTAAGTGAGTCTACATATGAATTTAGAGTAAGAAGAATTAAGTGGGGGATAGCGGAATTGAATAGAAGCAATAAGAAACTATCTATAAATAATATAAAAGTGATTACTGGATTAAGTCATTTAGATATTCAATGCGTAGAAGATATAGTAAAAAATATTTTTAGGGGATTGTAAAAATTAAGAATATATAAAATTATTCAATGAATATACTACATTTTTAATATTCAAAAAAATAACTTATAATTAAATTATAAGTTATTTTTTTGAAATAAAGGAGAGTTATGTATGTATGAGTATAAAATTTCAGGTGTAGACTTAAAAATATCTAAGGATGAATTTGGTTACCAAGAAGTATTAGATGATTTTAAAAATGCTAAGAAAATCAGAATTGTAACTTTTAATATTACAAATAATCCTAAAGATAAATTATTTGAGAAATTAAGAGATTTAGAAGGTGTTGATATACAATTTATAACCAACATACCATCAAGGTTAGAATGGTATGCTACATCCAGCAAAGGAGAGTATTTAAAGAAAACTGCAAGAAATACAATTGAAATGTATGTAGACAAATTAAATCCTAAAAACTTTGATAATATAGTACCTTTTTTTAATTTTAATAATCATGCAAAGATAATAGGAACTGAAAACATTGTTTATATAGGTTCACAAAATTTTTCAGTAGCAAGTGCAAATAACTATGAGGCTGGGATAATTACAAGAGATAAAGAATTTATAAAAGACTTATATAAAAGCTTTTTTGAAGATTTAAAACAAAATTCTGAGCCTTATTTTAAGGAAGGATATAATGAAGCAAGATTATTTATATCAAGTATACTTTCAAGACTTACAAATCATTATAGAAATATAGTTGATAACTTATTTAGAGAGTACAAAGGGAAGTTGATATTTATTAATGATGAAACTTTTATAGGTATAAATGATTTAGCTGAATTAGAATATGATTTGTACGAGCTTCAAGAAATACAAAATGTTATAGAAAATATTGATATAGATGATAATGATATGGAGAAATTGAATGAAACTCTATGTGAATTAGTTAGTGAAATTGATACTAATGAAATTATAAGGTTAATAGAAGAAGAATCAGATATATTTAATTATGTAGGTTATGATTATCAAAATGAGTTTGATAAAGCATTTGAGGAATATTCTATGGAAGCATATGATGAATATTTAGATAGATATGTAGAAACAGCAAATGATGAGGCAAGAGAAGTATTAGAAGATTTATGCTCTTTGGTTGAAAGTAAAGTATTTGAATTAAAAAATAAACTTAAAGGAGTTAATTCTACATTGAAAAATGCATTAGATATTTTAGAAAGATATTATGAAGTAGCTATTAACAATGGAATTGATAATACTAAATAGCAAAATTATAAAAACTACATTGAAAGCTTAATTTAAACTAATAAAGTCAAAATATAAGAGATTTTTTAGGTGAACTTATAAGGAAATAAAAAGATGATGCTTTTGAAGGTTTTTGTATGAAAAAATTGAGAGAAAATTAAAAAAATAGGTGATGTTATGGATTTTGAATTTACAAGGGATAAGATAATATAGGGAAGTTTTATATACTATATGTTTAAATTAATATGTATAAAAATAATATATTAATTTTTTAGAGGAGGATATGAGAGAATGAGTGAAGAATTTTTTGTGAAAAAAAATAGATTAGAAGAAATTACAGATACTACAACAATAGATGATATTATAAAAGTATATAAGAAAAATTTGGATTCAAATGATATAGATGAAGAATTAAGGAAGTATTTTATTTGGGATTATGAATTATTATGTTGCTATGAAAAAACAATGGGTATAGATAATGCTAAAGGAAATAGATTGGGGGCATATATTGAATATACAAATGGATATAAGTATACAGATATTGATAATTTTGAAGAGGAAAGAATAGAATTTTATGATAAATGCTTAAAACATGAGATCAATATAAATAAGAAAATCAGGTATTTAGATTATTTAGTTGATTATGGAGCGAAAAGTAATAAATATGTTTATGCTTGTCAACTAATTGATTTATTAATAAAAAATAATAAGATAGAGGATTATAATGATGCTACTGAGTGTTTAAATTATATATCAAAACTATCAAGAGCTGTTAATATTTCAACTTCATATGGAATGAATGAAAAAATTTCTATTTTAGAAAGTAATATAAATGATATAATTTCTAAATTTGTTGAAGTTAAAAGTTATAGATGGATCTTAGAAATATCTGAACAGTTTAGGTATTTGTGTTACAACAAAAAGAATAAGAGAATATCTCAAGATAGTATAAATAGTCTTATAGAGATATTAGAAATATGTAAAGAATTTTATAAAGAAGAGAAAAATATAAATTTACATCAATCTTTTTGTTATGAATTTTGCGAGTGGATTAAGAGAGAAGATAGCAGTGACTCAAGAATAAAACAAGTATTATTAGAGATAGGACAAGCTTTTGAAGATGAAGCAGAGTATCAAGGAGGAAGAGAAGAAAAATCAAATCTTGTAAAAGCACATTTTTTAGAATGTGCAGTTAATCACTATGCTAATATTGGAGCAAGAGATAAAGTATATAACTTAAAAGTTAAAATAAAAGAAGTATATAGATTAGCAAAAGATGAAGTTAAAGAATATGAGTATGATTTAGATATACCTAATTTTGATAAGTTTGAAGAAGAAGCTGAAAGGTTTATATTTGAGGATATAGATAGTTCATTTGAAGTATTTAGCAGAGTAGGTGTTTACCGATTTATACCTAAAAGAGAAGAAATAATTAATATGGTAAAAGAAAGACAAGAAAATTTATTAATGAATTTTATAGGAATAAGCAAGATATCTAATGATAGAAAGGTATTTGATGCTAATAGTGAAGAGGAAAGGGAAAAGTATTTTTTATTTGAACAATATAATATTTGGTTACAATTAATGTTTTCTATTATGTATGATAAGATATGGTTTAAACTTAAGAAACAAGGACTTAGTTGTGAAATGGTAGTTGATAGAATAACTTCATGGGAATGTATGAGCGAAATAGATTCTGATATTATAAAAGTTGGAATAGAAAGATATTTCAATGAGGATTTTATATCAGCTATACACATATTAGTCCCTAAGTTTGAGAGTTGTTTTAGAGAATTTTTTTCTTGGGGAGGATATCCTACAACTTCTATCAAAAAATCAGCAACACAGCATGAACAAACATTTAATGAATTTTTAGAAAATGATTTCGTAAAAGAGAATATAGATTCAGATACCCTGTTTTTAATCAAATATGTAATGGTAGAAAATTTAGGGCTTAATTTAAGGAATGATATAGCGCATGGATTAGCAGGAGCTGATAAGTTTAGCAGAAATATCGCCAATATAGTATTATTTTTATATTTTATATTAACCAATTTATGTTGGATGTCTAAAGAAATAGACGATAAAAAATAAATATATAAATTTATGCTTAAAATATTTTATAATAAGTCATATATTTTATTAAGACTATATGTTAAATTAAGATACTTTTATTTTAAGAGCGTATAGAGTTAATAATTTTAATACTAAGGAGAATTTGTTATTAAGAAATTAATATAAGAAAATTTAGAATTGATTAAAGAAATGGTTTTTAAATCCACACAAGAAGCAAGAGAGTGTTGTGATGGGTTGAGATGTTATGTGTGGATGTTTTAAAGTGGATATATAAAGAGTTATGTTGAAACAATTGCATATCCACCAGAAGGAAGATTTTTAATATGTATTTAAAGAAGCTTAATATTTTTAAGCTTCTTATTTATATAAAAAATTATTCAATTAAATATTTATTTAAAATTTAGATTAAATTTAAAATAAGTATAAAGTAGATCAGTTATATTTAAAACATTTTTAAGCTATTAAGGTTAGTTTTTATGATAAAATTAGAATTAGAAGTTAAGAAAAAAATGGTATATAAATGCAATACATTTATATTAGTATAATTATAGAGGAGAGAGATTTTATGAAAAGTGATACAACAATAGTATATGATTTTTCAAAAAGTGCTAAAAGGATAGATGATATATTGAATTTGGATAGTTCAAAATTTGAAGAAAGTGAAAGTATTCCAGATAGAAGTAAGTTAACATATGAAAATGGATATTATGTAAATGTAGGAGCTATATTTATAGATATTAGACAATCATCAACATTAACAGATGAACATAAGCGACCTAAATTAGCAAAGTTATATAGAAGTTACATATCAGAGGTAGTAGCAATTTTAAATAGCTATGAAGATTGTAAAGAAATAAATATAGTTGGAGACTGTGTATCTGGAATTTTTGAAGCAAAGAATAAAAGTCAGTTGCAAAATATGTCAAATGCTTCTGCAGAAATATATACTTTGATAAAAATTTTAAATTATAAGTTAAGAAAAAAAGATATAGTAGAAATAAGAGTAGGTATAGGTTTAGATTATGGAAGAGCTTTAATGATAAAAGCGGGATATTCTGGTAGTGGAATAAATGATATTGTATGGATGGGGGATGTAGTTAACTCAGCCTCAAATTTATGTAATAAAGCCAATAAAGATACGACTAAAGCTATATTAGTAAGTGAAAGTTTATATAATTATTTATCAGAAAATGATAAGGAAATCTTAAAATATAATGAAGCAGAAGGCGTTTATGAATGCAATTGGGTGAATACTGGTATGAACAGCTGGTATGAAGAAAATTGTAAGTAGTAGGAGGATTATTTATTGAATAGTAATTTAGGTTTAAATAAAAGTCAATTTGAACAAATTGATAAAAGACTTGAAAATATAACTTCAACAAAGGTTGAAGAAATAGAAATAGAGATGAACAACCCACCAGCTATAGAACAACTTTCAGATAGTAATAAATCATATTCTATTAATTGCTCAATTTTATTTATAGATATTAGAAAGTCTACAGATTTATCAGATAAAAGTCATGCTAAAAGTATGGTTAAGATTTATAGAAGTTTTATGAGGATGGCTGTTGACTGTGTTAGAAAAAATTTAGGGGTAACAAGGCAGTTTCTTGGAGATAGAATAATGGGTGTCTTTATGGATGATAAAGATGAAAATGGAAATGTTATAACTTTAGGTGTGGACAAGGCTGTGTATTGTGCAAGAACTATGCAGACAGTATTAGATTATAGTTTGAATAAACATATAAATAATAATATTAATAATAAAACAATAGAATGTGGGATAGGAATTTCTTGTGGAAAAGTATTAGTTACCCAGGTAGGTATGAGAGGAATTGAAAATAACGAAGAAAAGGAAAATGAAAAAGATGTTGTATGGGTAGGTAAAATTACTAATTATGCAAGTAAATATTCTGATTTAGCTAATGGTGGAGAAATTTTTATAAGTAAAGATGTTTATAAAAATATATCTATGGAGCTTAAAGATAAAGAAGCATGGAGTTTTAGTACTCGTTCTAAAAGTAATAGAGTATATGAAGGTTATGTAAGTAAAAATTTTTACTTAGACAATAAGGATGAGTTTGGAAAAGTATTTTCACAAGCTATAGAAATAGAGAATAATCAATCAGAAAATAATCTTTCAGAAGGGATTTTAAAGGTAGAAGGATTAATTGATAAGCTGTTAAGAAAAGAAAATGAACTATCTAAAAAAGAGGCAATGTTGAAAAATAAAGAAAGTCAATTGAAACAAATACAAATTGGTATTGATGAAGAAAATTCTTTACTTATAAAAGAAAAAAAGAAATTAAAGATGCAAAATGAGTTATTATACCTTAATTATAGGAAGATATTCTCTGATACATTTTGTAAGTATAGTATTATTAAAGAATTAGGAGCAGACTTTTGGATGAAAAAAATAAATGATATGTTTGAAATTGGAAAAGAGTTAGGTAAATCTGAACTTCGAATAAAGATAGATTTAGTTGTTTATTTAATTGATATATATTATTTGTTTAAAGATTATTATAAAGCATATGAATACCTAATTATTATGGCAGAGTATAGTTCATGGCTTTCATATGAGTATAAAAATATAATTCCTAAGGTTAAAACTTCATGGAAACTTAAAGAAACATTAGAAAAAAGGATTTCTACGATGAAAGATGAGAAAATAAGAGAAGAGTTTGAAAATCATTATAAAGAAATAAGTAAAATATATTGGAGTTAGGAGACGATATATTGGGAAATGGAAGAGAAAATAAAGAGTTGAAAATTAATGATAATATATATAGTAAAAGTGATGCCTATAAAACTTTAGATATGGTAAATATGTGGATAGGAAATGTAGATTCTAAGATTTCATATTCATTAACATTCATAGGCGTTTTGTTAGGTTTTTTTCTTACTACAAAGAAGCCTATAGAAATTTCTAAAGTATCAAATAAAATAGTAAAAAAGATAGGAGAAATCTATAGTACAGGTATTCAGGTAGTATTAAAAGATATTGAATTTAAAGATATCATATCAGTAATTATATTAGTTTTAATTTGTATATTTATATTTACATCTGTAAGAGCTGTTATTTATTTATATAAAGGGATAAAAGGAAGGATAAATCCAGAAGTTTATAAGGAAAGAGGATTAGTAACAAGATCAAATATTTTTTGGAATTCTATTAGTAAACAAAAATATAATGAGTTTTATAAAAATATAAGTGGTTTAAAGAAAAATGAGTTAATTAAAGATATTAGCTCTCAAATTTTTATTAATTCAAATATATGTACTGAAAAATTTGAAAATTATAATAAAGGTGTAGAATATATAGTTATTTCTGTAATTATATTCTTTATATATACTATCTTGGGATATATATTTATTTAAGTTTTAAATTAGCCTATATTTAAGGGGGACACTTAGAGTGTGTACTTTAGAAGAGATGAAAAAGTTTAATGAAGATTTTAAAAAGGAATTAAAAGATAAAATGATTAACTTCTTTAATGATTATAAAGGAGTAAATAATAAAATAGATGTAGATAATATTCTTAGTAAATCAGTAAAAATACATAGAATAAAAAAATATAAAGATTTGGGAAAAATATCAAAGAATACAGGATTTTATATAATATTATCTGATTATAAATATGATAATAATATATGTGAATTTATTATAGAGAGAGAAGGCATTAGTTTAAAGGCTATTTATAGAGGTCAGTCATCTGATAAATATTCAAGATTAGAAGGGCATTTATTTAAACAAAAAATTGATAGTGATAAAAAAGATATTAATTTTATGAAAGTAAATAAGGAAAATGGGATAAATATAGATAAAAGTCCATATAACAAATATAAATGGTTTGTTATAGAGTATAAACTAAATAAAATAACACAAGATTTTAGGCTTATTATGGAAGAGGCTTTTGTTGAAGTATTTAAAAAACCTATATTTAGTGATAAATAATAATAAATTTCGATATTATAATTACTATGTAAAGATACATTAAACTCGAAAAAATACCTTGAAAGCTCAATCAGAACCAAGAAAGTCGAAATAAAAGAGGTTCA